>JAAOEI010000079.1_pt1 | contig 36012 bp, 39 predicted proteins | sample 7059261 | NCBI WGS metagenome assembly JAAOEI01 (sample SAMN14008812, study PRJNA610033) | viral metagenome | isolation source: viral particles filtered from seawater | place: China: Hangzhou Bay, Yangshan Deep Water Harbour | collected 2017-10-31 | reverse complement strand
TCCTCATCCGTCAGCCCAACCCATGTGCGCTGTGGTGGGGTCAAAGACTTTGCCTGTTCGACCAAATCTTTTGCCGCCTCTTGCATTTGAAACAAACAGCGTTTTAGCGTTTCAATTTGTTGTTTCTGCTCTGGCTGTGCCATTGGCAACCCTCCAGACCTATGTGCTGTATCTTTTGGCGACCATTGCTCACTACGCCTCATGCGAAAAACAGCTTGCAAGTTGGGGTCTTCCACTATGTCGCAGTCTTCACGCTCAGTATCTGATTTGTAGCGCACCACATTGAATTGCGCCTCATGTACCAACCCGCAGTCGCAGCACTTCATCAGGTAGCTTTGCGGGTTTGGGCATACCCATTCAGACCAGTCTTCTGCGCTCTCAACTTCGTGCTTGATGAACTCTGGCTGCTTGCACTTTTCGCACTCCACGTAATTGCCGCCAACCATTGTCCCGTCATCGCACTCGTGGCCCTCATCGTAGTAGCCAAGTCCCTTGCATTTTGGGCACGCCACAGGCTCCTGCTCTGGCTGTGCCAAGGCTTCTCTCGCGGCATCTCGCGCCCTGGCGTTTTCAACTGACCCGTATGGGTTGATGTTTGCCGCCAGCTTCAATGCTTCGTCTTTTGTCATGCTGCCCCCTGCTCGATTGCGTTGTCCTGCAGGAGTCGGTCTGCCTCGTCCTTGCTGATCGGGGTGGCGCAGTCAGGGATCACCGGGTCGTCGAAGTTGCGGGAGTAGCCATTGCCGCGAGGGCGGTTCTTTCCTGCTGGCGCGTTGAGGATGACTTGGCCGTCTTTCAGCGGCTTGGCTACCAGGTAGTGAAAGCCTGATCTGTCCCCCACGACGCCGTAAACACCGAGGGCGTGCTCCAATGACCATTGCCAGATTTCCAGGAGGTCGCCGCACTCGTCGAGGATTCGGATGGCTTCCTTTCCTTTGATCGTGTTTTTCTTTGGCCGGATGACCCAGTATCCATCCATCTCTCGGGGCACCGTGAACCCGGACAGGTCGGTGTATTTCTCGTAGGCCAGACCTTCAATGCTCCGGCCGGCGCGCAGCAGGGCGACGCAGCCAAACTTGGCCATGACTTCCTGCTTGGCGCGCATGGCGTCGTCCTTGGCGATCTGGTATTTGATCAGCGCGTCTTTGCAATAATCTGCTGGAAGGATGTAGTACTTGCGGTTCATTGCGGGTCCTTGTGAACGATGACGGACGCTCCAGTGTCCGGGTCTGTGTAGGTTTCTTCTGGGTTGCACCAGCAGGGGCTGCCGTCGGTGATGTGCTCGCGGCTGCCTGTTGCTTTGGCGATGGCGGCGCGGGCTGCATTCAATTCAGCGATTGGTTTGTCGCCAATTCGACCGCACTCAAACCATTCAACAAAGTCTTTGGCGGCCCGCAATAGATCAGGCGCGGCACCGATTAGCCTGGCGTCGGCGGCTTTGCGAATGTCGGCATAGATTAATTCACCGATGGCGCCTCCGGTTTTTTCGCTGTCGATCAAAAATACGCGGTTGCTGTATGGGCTGATGCTGACTTTCCACGGCCCCGGTGTGTGCTTGCTCATACAAACCCTTTCAAAATCCATGCGATCACAAATGCTGCAAAGCATCCGGCGACGATCAGGATTCCGTCCCAGTCGATCTGTGTGCGCTGGCCAAGCAGGGCGCTCTGAAGGCGGGTGGCGTCGCGGTCCAGTTTGGGCATGGGCGCCTGGTAAAGGCTGCCGATCTTGATGCCGGTGCGTGTGGTGTAGGGTGTCATTGCTTCTGGTTCCTTTCCCATTCGAGGACGTCTTGGAGTCGATACATGGTGCGGCGTTTGCCGAGGCGGATGAACGGCGGGCCTTTGCGCTCGCGTCGCCAGTTCGACAGCGTTTCGGGCGTGATGCCGTAGCGCTGCGCGACCTGGCTGGGGTGCAGCAGGTCGGTGGTAGTCATCCTTCTTGCTCCCTGACAATTTCAAGTTTTGCAAGTTCAAGAGCGCCGATTGCTTCTGTTACGCTGATGCGGCCTTTGTGTTGGTAGACCGTTTCTTTGATCTCATCGACAAGACGTTGCAGGTCGTGGCGCATCTGACTTAGTGGTTGGACGTCGTTGCTTTGGCATGGGGGCCGACGTTTGCCGGTCCACATCTCGTAAGTTTCTAGATCGTCCATCAGATCACCTCCCCGGTTTCGCTGTCGATCACAGTGTCTGCGGGCTGGCTGAGGACCGCCTTGCGCGCATCTTTGGCGGCGACAATCTTGGCGCGGCTCTCAGGGTCGCGGTGCTTCTTGTTCAGGGCGTCGAATGCGGTCTTTAAGCCAGCCATGTCGGCGGCCTGGTTGATCGGCGTCAGGTCCAGCGGAGCCGGTGCTGGCGCGTCGTCATCGAAACCGCCGGGCGGGACTTCCTCTGCAGGCGTGGTCGAAAGGCCTGCGTTCATCATCACCACCACGTGGGCGAATGCCGACCGGCAGGCGCGGCTGATGGCGCGTGTTTGTGCCATGGCGCGGCGGGCATATTCGGGGCGCTTGGCCCACATGCTCTCGTCGTCACCGACGAACCCTTCGGCGGTTGCGATCTCCTGGCCGCTGTCCATGCGGATGACCTTGCCGATGGCGCGGTAGCCACCCTCGACGCGCTCGACGCTGCCGGCACTCGCGACGCAGCCGTGGGCGATGGCGATGGCCTGCCAGCCTTCGACCTGCACATACTTGCGGCCTTGGATGTTGCGGGCGGTGGCGACCACGATCTCCTTGCAGAGGCCGGCAGCATCGGTGCTGGCACGGAACAAGGCGGGGCCGGTGGATTGGATGGTGGTGAGTTCGTTGCTCATTATTCGATCTCCAGTTTCATTTCGTCGTTGTGGGATGTAAGTTCGATGGTGATGGGTGTGCCGCTTTCCGTGTAGATCACGATCTCGCGCATGACTCGGTCTGTTCCAAGTTGCGCGGCCTGTGTGATCTTCACGTACTTGACTGCATTCAGGCTGATAGCGGCGCTCATTCGTTGCCCCCGTTGATGGCCCACCTCGGCAAGGCCAGGGGTTGAATGGCTGGCGCGTATCCGGGCCAGGTGCCAAATTCGAGGCAGCTTGCGTATTGATCCAAGTCGCGCTCGCGCAGCGCGTGGCCTTCCAGCAGTGCCGGTCCGTCCAGCTCGTAGACCGCGACCGCGTAGGGGGCTTTCTTTTCGATGGCGATGAAGATGAACCGCTTGGCCTGCGTGCCCATCAGGTAGTGGGCGGCCTGCACGTGGTAGCGGTAGTTGGCAACCGACCGGGCGAAGGCTGCGGGGCTGGCGTCGTCGGTGGTCTTGAGGTCGACAACGATGCCGTCGTCTTGGCGCCACCAGTCCGGGCGGCACTTGCATTCCAGGTTGGTTGCCGGGTGCTGCCAGAACACGCTGGTTTCGGGCTGACCGTTTTTCAGCAGGTCGCTGGCGACTTGGTGCTGTTGAATGCTCGCCGTCATTGCGGTAATCGCATCACGGTCTGCAGCGCTGATCAGGGTCGCGCCGGTTGCCAGCAGCGCCTCGTATGCGGCCTTGCCATCCTTGGTTCGGCGGTCGCCTTCCCACACAGCGTATTCGCTGGCGAACCGCTGGGGTTCGAGGACTGCCATGTGCAGGGCTGTGCCAAAAAGCATCGCTGCGGTGGGTTCGTCGCGCGTGCCGTCGAGGTATGCGCGGGCGTGCAAAGGGGACTTGGCGATCTTGTCCAGCACGCTTTTTGAGACGGCTGGGTGTGCGTGGTAGTCGGCGTTGGTCATGTCGGTGATGATGTTCATGGTGGTCCTTAGAAAGGTGCGGCGGGGTATGGCGCGTGGGGTTGCTGTTGACGCTGGGCGCGGCGGCTGGCAGCGATCTGTTGGGGGGTCAAAGGCACTGGGCCGCCAGGTGGCGGGAAGGGCCAGGTTTCGGGTTTTTGCATTGTGTTCTCCGGGTTGGTTGCCGTTGCATTTTTCGCAACGGTGATGTGATTATGGCATCAACCGATGGGCTGTCAAGCGATAGTGTGGGAAAAAATGACTAGGTGCTTTCCCTAGGTCTGGATCGACACGATGGGCGATGCCCATTCGAGGTCAGCCAGTGTTGCGATAAACCCACCAATGTCAATGTTCCTCCTTCACGACTCGCCGTTGGTGTTATATCATCACCGTTGTGTTTATCGCATTGGATTCACCTATGACACCAGCTGACAAAGTAATCGAGGCGTTCGGTGGCGTGCGTGCTACGGCGCGCGCCCTGGGCATCAATTCATCCAGTGTGTCGCGTTGGCGGATGCCAGCGGACAGGCGTGGTCTTGATGGCCGCGTGCCATCGATTCATCAGGCAAAAATTCTGCGGCTGGCCCGAGCCGCCGGTTTGAATATCACGCCTGCGGATTTGATTCATGTCTGACTCGCCTGCGTCAAAGTGCCGCTGTAATTCGTGCTGCCCGGACGACCCGGACCCGCGCGCGACCGAGGCGTATCGGCACGAGTGCGAGGTGCGGTTCGTCTACTCAATGAAGGCAAACTACCTGCGGCGGGACTACCTCGAAGGCGTGGCCAAGCATCGCGGGGATGCGGCTGCGCAGCGGCTGCGCAAGGATGCCTGGGCTTTGATGCGGAGCGCTCAGAGTGTTTGAGCTCCGCCCATACCAATCCGACATCATTGGCCAGGCGCGCGATCTGATCCGCGCTGGCGAGACGTCCATCCTCCTGCAGGCGCCGACCGGCGCGGGCAAGACGGCGCTGTGCGCGCACATGCTGGGCACTGCGTCTGATCGTGGTCAGCAGTCCTGGTTCGTGGTGCATCGGCGCGAATTGATCCGGCAGTCCTCGCGCACCTTCCGGGCTGTGGGCATCCCGCATGGCATCGTGGCGTCCGGCTTTGTGGGCGACGCGCTGCAGCCGGTGCAGATTTGCTCGGTGCAGACGCTGGCGCAAAGGCATAACCGCATGCGCCGACCGCGCCTGATCGTGTGGGACGAGTGCCACCACGTGGCGGCGGCAAGCTGGGCCAAGATTCACGAGGCATACCCAGACGCCATCCATATTGGCCTGTCGGCCACACCTGAGCGCCTGGACGGTACCGGCCTGCAGGCATGGTTCAAGCAGATCGTGCTGGGGCCTTCGGTGTCGTGGCTCATCGAGCAGAAGTTCCTCGCGCGCTACCGGCTGTTCGCACCATCGCGTCCCGATCTTGGTGGTGTGCACACGCGTATGGGCGACTTTGTGCGATCCGAGTCTGCTGCCGTGATGGACAAGCCCAGCATTACCGGGGACGCCGTGGCGCACTATCGCAAGCTGGCCGCTGGCAAACAAGCGGTGGTGTTCTGCACATCGGTCGAGCATTCGCAGCACGTCGTCGCGCAGTTTCGCGCGGCCGGTATTCCGGCAGAGCATGTCGATGGCGAGACCGACCCGCGTGAGCGTGACGCATCGTTGCGCCGGCTTGAGGCTGGCGAGACGCTCATACTGTCGAACGTGGAATTGTTCGGTGAGGGTGTGGACATTCCAGGCATCGAGGTCGCCATTCTTTTGCGGCCTACGCAGTCGCTCTCGCTTTATCTGCAGCAGGTCGGGCGGGCGCTGCGTCCTGCGCCTGGCAAGGCTGAAGCGATCATCTTGGACCATGCTGGCAATGCGCTGCGGCATGGCTTGCCGGACGATGATCGGACCTGGTCGCTCGATGGAAGTAAGGCCAAACGCAAGGCGCGCGACCCTGATGATGTGCCGGTCAAGCAGTGCCCGTCGTGCTTTTCGGTCGTGCGCTCGATGGTGATGCGCTGCGTCTGTGGGCATGTGTGGATTCCGAAGGGCCGCGAGGTGGAGCAGCAGGCCGGGGAGTTGATCGAGGTCGATCCGTCTGTGCTGCGCCGGCAGGCGCGCCAGGAGCAGGGCAAGGCGCAGACGCTGGACGAGTTGATGGCCCTGGCCAAGGCGCGCGGCTACAAGCCCGGCTGGGCCTTAAAAGTTTTTCATGCCCGGCAACGGGCGCAACACGCCCGGTAGGGCATAACCCAAGGAGAAAGCAATGAGGATTTATGTGGTGACCTTCAACGGTCAGGAGCGCTTGGTGGAGGCGAACACGCCCAGCCAGGCGGTGATGCATGTCGCGTCAGGCGCGATCACGGCCAAGGCTGCCAAACCCCAGGACGTGGCGCGCGTCATGGAGGCTGGCGGCAAGGTCGAGGCGCTCGGCAAACAATTAGACATCGAAGGAGTCTGACATGGCAGCACGCAAACTTTACGACCTGGCCGTCAAGACCGGCAGCTACACCGATCGCAACGGCGAAGAGAAGGGCCGCTGGAAAAACATCGGCTCCGTTTTGCAAATGGACGATGGCGGCAAGGTCATCCTGATCGACCGCAGTTTCAACCCTGCAGGCGTGCCGTTCCGTGAAGGCTCGGACCAGATCATGGTGTCCATGTTCCCGCCAAAGGATCAGGACGGCCAGGCCCCGGCACAGGCCCCGGCTGCGCGTCGTGCACCAGCACCGTCGGGCGCTGACGATGACATCCCGTTCTAACCTGGTCTACCTGTCGGGTCCCATGATGGGCCTGCCTGAGTTCAATTACCCGGCCTTCCATGCGAAGGCTCGGGAGTTGCGCGAGGCTGGTCTGTCGGTGGTGAACCCGGCCGAGTTTGGCGCGCAAGACGATATGAAGTGGCCCGACTATTTGCGCCGGGATATCCGCGCGCTGATGGACTGCGCTGCGATCTGGATGATGCCCGGCTGGTCGCGCTCCAAAGGCGCGCGGCTGGAGCATCACATTGCCTGCGAGCTTGGCATGGTTGTTGTTTACGAGGCGCCTGAATGAAAAAATCACTAACCTTCAAGGTCAAGTTTTTTGAGCACAAGTGGCCGGTCATTGCTGCCGGGTTTCTCGCTGGCGGGCGCGAGTTCATCGTGTGCCTTTGGCTGGTGACCTTTCGCCTGGCCTGGAAGTATTGATGCGCGAGGCCGCGATCCTGCATCGGTGCATGCTGGCCTTGTCTGAGGCTGGCTGCACCGTGTTCCGGGCCAACGTGGCCCGCGTGAAGCTGGAGGATGGCCGCTGGTTTTCCTCCGGCTTGCCGACTGGGTTCTCCGACCTGTTCGGGTTTACCCCCGACCTGATCCCGTTCTTTGTTGAGGTCAAATCGGCCAGCGGCAGGGTGCGTCCCGAGCAGGCTGCTTTCCTCACTGCCATGCGCACGCGCGGCGCTGTCGCGGTTGTGGCACGCGACCCCGATGATTGTTTGCGTCAGGTGTTGGGATTTCCACATCAGTGATGTAACATTGCGACCGGGGCTTGGTCCGACTAGCTATCGGGCGACAAGGCTCATGTCCATGCGCGGGGGCTGCCCCACCTTTCATTACCGCGCTGATCTGCATGGAGATGTATGGACTTTCATTCACTATCTTCCGAATTGCTGGCGAGGTCAGAGTCGCTCTGCGCTGAGTGGTTTCCTGCTGGCAAACGAATAGCCAACGAGTTTGTGGTCGGTGATCTGGCTGGTTCTCCCGGCGAGTCGCTGTCGATCAATCTAAAAACTGGCGTCTGGAAGGACTTTGCCTCGGGCGAAACGGGCGGCGACCTGATCGCGCTCTACGCTGCCATGCACAGCATTGAGCAGGGCGAGGCCTTCAAGCGCTTGACCAACGGGCACGCGCCCGCTGCGCTGTCCAAGCCTGCCGCACGCAAGCCACAGGCCCAGCCCGATGTGCGCATCGTCCTGCCGGTTCCGGTCGATGCGCCCAGCACGCGCATGGTGCATCCCACACACGGCGCGCCCAGTGCGCACTGGTGCTACCGCGACACGCATGGGCGGCTGCTCGGTTTCGTGGCGCGCTACGACCCGCCAGAGGGCCGCAAGCAGATTGTGCCGTGGGTGTGGGCCGATGGCCGTGGGTGGACCATGAAGCAGTTTCCAGATCCGCGCCCGCTTTACGGTTTGGACCGTTTGACCATTGGCTCCCGGGTGCTCATCGTTGAGGGTGAGAAGGCAGCCGATGCGGCGCAGGCCATCGTCGGGGAGCGCTATGCGGTGCTGACCTGGCCGGGTGGTTCGCAGGCGCTTGGCAAGGCTGATTTCACCCCGTTGCATGGCCGCAAGGTTTTGCTTTGGCCAGACGCCGACAAGCCTGGCGTGGAGTGCATGCGCAAGCTGGCCGACAAGCTGCTGCCGCACTGCCCCGAGGTTAAGGTGCTGGACGTCGATGGCCAGCCGGACGGGTGGGACGCTGCCGATTGCGGGTTCACCTGGGAGGATTTTCTGGCGTGGGCCAGGCCTCGCGCGCGGTTGGTTGAGACGCCATTGCCACCGCCTGCACCAGCCCTTCCGGCCAAGGTCGAAAAAAAAACCGCGCCTGTTGAGGCGCCAAAGCCTACCGGCTGGGGATTGTGGGACCAGCTCGGCTTGGCGCTGAACGACAAAGGCGCGCCCTTGATGAACCTGGACAACGTGGTGCGGGCCATCGAAAACGACCCCGACCTGCGCGGCAAGATTTGGTATGACGAGTTCCTCGACGCCATAGTTACCACCTGGCAAGGACCTGAGCGCAAGTGGAAGGATGCCGATGACGTGCTGCTGCAGCTTTACATGCAGCGCCATGTCGGGCTGTCCCGCATCGGTGTGCAAACCTGCCACGATGCTGCCCTTGTGGCCGCGTTCCACGACACCCGCAACGAATGCCGGGACTGGATGGCGTCGCTGTCCTGGGATGGTGTGGACCGGCTGCGCTATCTGATGAGCGAGGGATTCGGCGCTGAGGAAAACGAATACACGGACGCAGTCGGTCGCTGCTGGATCATTTCCGTGGTTGCGCGCGTGTTTTCGCCCGGCTGCAAGGTCGACACCGTCCCGGTGCTGGAGGGTGGCCAGGGTGCTGGCAAGTCCACAGCGCTTCAAATTCTGGGCGGCAAGTGGTTTGTTGAGTGCCACGAGTCTGTGACCAGCAAGGACTTTTACGGCGTGCTGCAGGGGCACATGCTGGTGGAAATCTCCGAGATGCATTCGTTCACGCGGGCCGAGGTCGAGCGCATCAAGGGCATTATTTCCTGCCAGCTTGACCGCTATCGCAAATCCTACGGGCGCAACACCGAGGACCACAAACGCCAGACTGTGCTGGTATGCACGACCAATAGGGACGACTGGCAGCGCGACGATACCGGTGCGAGACGGTTTTGGCCGGTGCGTTGCGGCGCCAAGGTAGATCACGATTGGCTGCGCAACAACCGCGACCAGTTGTTTGCTGAGGCCGTGAAGCTGTATCGGGATGGCGTGTCATGGTGGGATGTGCCTGTTGCGCGTCAGGCTGCGGAGGCTGAGGCGCGGCGCGATTCGGATTCATGGGAGTCGGCAATAGGTGCGTGGCTGCAGTTTCATCGCCGTCCGACCACTTCGGAGATTTTGTCCGACTGCCTGAAGATCGAGATCGGCAGGCATGACCAGATGGTGCAAAAACGCGTTGGCAGGGTGATGCGTGTGCTTGGTTGGCGTCATGTTGTGATGAAAGCATCGGACGGGCGCAGTTTTCGTGCTTGGGTTCAGGACGAGTAGAACGCGTGGAAGTTCTACACGTCACAAATCATTGATTTCATTGGAGTTCTACATGTTCTACACGTTCTACAGGTTATCTCTACTAATACACATGCGGGCGCACATACGCGCACGCCAAGGGGGTTTTACGAAATCGCGTTTTCTACGCGTAGCACGTGTAGAACGGTTTTGCCCTGGCTGTTGCGATTCCCGCACCGCTGGTGATAGGATCGCATCATGACTCTGGCCATCGAGTATCGAAACCCTGCCGACTTGCGGCCCTATGTGCGCAATTCCCGCACGCATTCCAGGGCGCAGGTCGAGACGCTTGCCCGGTCCATTTCGGAATACGGCTTCACCAACCCGATTCTGCTGGCCGAGGACGGCACCATCATTGCTGGCCACGGGCGCCTACAAGCGGCGCAGGCGCTTGGCATGGAGCAGGTGCCCACCATCACCCTGGCTGGCCTGTCTGAGGCCCAACGGCGCGCCCTGGTGCTGGCCGACAACCGCATCGCCTTGGATGCTGGCTGGGACGTTGAGATGCTGCGCGTGGAACTGGCCGACCTGCGTTCGGACGGGTTCGACCTGTCGCTGACCGGCTTCTCGCTCGAGGAGCTCGACAATCTGCTGGCGCCACCCGAGGATCCGCGCGATCCGGACGATGCGCCCGCGTTGCCCGCCGAGGCGCAGTCCAAGCCGGGCGATGTCTACGTCATGGGCGCGCACCGGCTAATCGTCGGGGATTCGACCGACATTGGCGTGCTGCAGCGACTCATGGACGGCGCGATGGCCGACATTTGCTGGACCGATCCGCCTTACAACGTGGCCTATGAGTCGGCGGCTGGCAAGATCGCCAACGACAACATGGACGACAAGGCGTTCTACGACTTCCTGCTCGGGTTCTACACGGCTGCCTGGTCCTGGATGAAACCCGGCGCGGCAATCTACGTGGCGCATGCCGACACCGAAGGTCTGAACTTCCGGGGCGCGTTCAAGGCTGCCGGGTTCAAGCTGTCGGGCTGCATCGTGTGGCGCAAGGATTCCCTGGTGCTGGGCCGGTCCGACTACCAGTGGCAGCATGAACCGATCCTCTACGGCTGGAAGCCTGGCTCGGCGCATCGCTGGTATGGTGGCCGCAAGCAGACCACCGTCATGGACCTTGGCGACGGCTCGCCGTTCGAGCGCCTGCCCGATGGCCGGTTCCAGATCACCGTGGGCGACCGCGTGATGATCGTCGGCGGCGCCGAGCTGGTCGAGGAGGTGGTGCCGTCCGTGATCCGCGTGGACAAGCCGAAGAAGTCCGCGCTGCACCCGACCATGAAGCCGGTGGAGCTCATCGAGCGCATGCTGCGGCACAACGCGCGGCCTGGCGACATTGTGCTGGACCCGTTCGGCGGCTCCGGCTCGACGCTTATTGCTGCCGACCGGCTGGGCATGTGCGCCCGCCTGGTCGAACTTGACCCGAAGTACGCTGACGTCATCGTCGGCCGCTGGGAGGCCTGGAGTGGACGCAAAGCTGAACGCGCCTGAGGTGCCGTCGATCATCCCGGCGCGCCAGCCGGTGGGTGATGCTGGGCGTGATCCGCTGACCGGCGAGAACGTCCCGCACACGCGCAACGACAAAACAGCAGGGCAGGTCGAGGCCATGGCGGCGCTCGGCTTTACCGTCGAGGAGATCGCGGTCGCTCTGGACCTGCGGCCTGGCCAGGTGCGCCAGCACTACGTGCGCGAGTTGGAGTCGGCGCCGGTCAAGGCGAACATGCAGGTGGCCAAGGCCTTTTTTGACGTCGCCAAGTCCGGCACCAATTGGCAGGCCTCAGCGTCATGGCTGCGCGCCCGCGCTGGCTGGGATAGTGCCGATGGCGCTGGCGGCGGTGGCATTTCGATTCACGTGCATCTCTGATGGCCACCAAACGCAAAACCCGATCCGAGCAGACCGCTGAGGCGTCTGTCCACTACCACCCGCCTGGGCCGGTGTCCAAGGCGTTTATGAAGTCGGACGCATTCGTGCGCGGCATCATGGGGCCTTACGGCTCCGGCAAGTCGACCGCCTGTGTCATGGAGATCATCCGGCGCGCGCAGGAGCAGGCCCCGGGCAAGGATGGCGTGCGGCGCTCGCGCTGGGCGGTTGTGCGCAACACCTACCCGGAGCTCAAGACCACCACGATTAAGACTTGGCACCAGTGGGTTCCGCCTGCGCTTGGTCGCTGGGTGGACTCTGGGCCGCCGACGCACCGGATCGCGGATGACCGGATCGACCTGGAGGTGATCTTCATCTCGCTGGACCGGCCGCAGGACATTTCAAAGCTGCTCGGCATGGAACTGACCGGGGCTTGGGTTGACGAGGCGCGCGAGGTGCCCAAGGCCATCATTGACGGGTTGACCGGCCGTGTGGGTCGCTTCCCGTCGGCGGCCATGGGTGGGCCGACCTGGTCGGGCATCATCATGTCGACCAACCCGCCGGACTCCGATCACTGGTGGTATCGGCTGGCCGAGGAGGATCGCCCTGCCGGGTTTGAGTTCTATCGCCAGCCCGGCGGCATGTCGCCCGATGCCGAGAACCGCGACAACCTGCCGCCGGACTACTACGAGCGCCAGATCGCAGGCAAGGACCCGGAGTGGATCAAGGTCTATGTCGATGGCGACTATGGTTTTGTGCTTGATGGCAAGCCGGTCTATTCCGAGTATCGGGACAGCATTCACTGCGCTGAGTTTGAGCTCAATCCAAAGGTGCCGATGCGGGCCGGGTTTGACTTCGGCCTTACGCCTGCGGCCGTGTTCGGGCAGCGGCTGCCGACTGGGCGCTGGCTGTGGCATTCGGAGTTGGTTACCGAGGACATGGGGACGGTGCGCTTTGCCGAGGAGGTGCGGCGCATCATGGGCGAACGCTACGGGCAGTTTCGGTTTGATGGGTTCACTGGTGACCCGGCTGGGGACATCCGGGCGCAGACCGACGAGACCACTCCGTTCCAGATTCTGCGGGCCAATCAGATACCGGCGACGCCTGCGCCGACAAACGACTTCATCAAACGACGCGAGGCTGTGGCGTTCTATCTGAACCGCATGGTGGACGGCAATCCTGGGTTGCTGATTCACCCTCAGTGCAGGTATTTGCGCAAGGGCATGTCGGGCGGGTATCATTACCGCCGTATCCAGGTGGCGGGCGATGAACGCTACCGGGATGTTCCGGACAAGACGATTTACTCGCACGTCTGCGAGGCTGGCCAATACCTAATGCTGGGTGCTGGCGAGGCTCGGACCGTGATTCAGCGCGAGCGAACTGCCCCGCGTCAGGCGTCAGCGCTTTCCGATTACGCGATCCTTGGATAGGAGGTTGGTATGGGTGGCATTTTTGATGGTCTTTTTGGTGGTGGTGGTTCAGCTCCTGCTGCGCCTCCCCCTGCGCCTCCTGCTCCGACTGTGGATGATGCGGCTGCAAGCCAAGCCTCCAAAGACGCGGCGCGTCGTCGTCGCGGTTCTGCGGCTTCGATTTTGACGTCACCGGAGGGTGTGGGGTCATCGCCTGTTGGAACTAAGACGCTGCTCGGAAGCTAATCATGGACTCACGCGCCATTGAGATCGTCAACCGGCACGAGCGCTTTAAGTCGGAGCGATCCGTGTGGGAGTCGCACTGGCAGGAGTTGGCCGAGCGCATCTGGCCAGACCGGGCGCAATTCACCACCCGCGATCGCACGCCTGGCGAAAAACGCACCGAGCGAATGTTCGACGCCACGGCGGCGCTGGCGCTTACGCGCTTTGCGGCGGCCATGGAGTCGATGCTCACGCCCCGGACGGCCAAATGGCACCGGCTGCGGGTTGGCGATGAGGAGTTGGATCAAAACCCGGCGGTGCAGCGCTATCTCGACGAGGTGACGCAGATTCTGTTCCGGGTGCGCTATTCGGCGCGGGCAAACTTTGCCAGCCAAATGCACGAGGCCTATATGTCGCTTGGGTCGTTCGGCACTGGCGGCGTGCTGGTCGAGGACATGCTGGGCACCGGCATTCGATACAAGTCGATCGACCTGTCCAGCCTTTACTTCACCGAGAACCGTCACGGGGTGATCGACACGGCGCATCGCGAGTTCCAATATTCGGCGCGTCAGGCGATGCAGCACTTCGATGCCGATCGGCTGCCGAAGAAAATTACCGAGGCTTACGAGAAAAACCCGGACCAGAAGTTTGATTTCCTGCACTGCGTGAAGCCGAACGAGGAAGCAAAACGCGGAGATCGAGGCTATCGCGGCATGCCGTTTGCGTCCTACTACGTGTGTTTGGACTCGCGGGACATTGTGGAGGAGGGCGGCTATCGCACGCTGCCCTATGCGCTGGGCCGCTACATCACGACGCCCGGGGAAATCTACGGGCGCTCGCCTGCCATGTTGGTGCTGCCGGACATCAAGATGCTCAACGAGATGAAAAAGACGATCATCCGTTCTGCGCATCTGGCGGTGTCGCCACCGTTGCTGATGCAGGAGGATGGTGCGCTGCAGGCGTTTGACCTGCGCCCCAATGCTCTGAACTTTGGCGGCGTCGACGAACGCGGCCAGGCGCTGGTGCATGCGTTGAAGATCGAGGGGCGGCTGGATATTGGCATGGACATGCTGGAGGCCCAGCAGCGCGTCATCAATGACGCATTTTTGGTCACCTTGTTCCAGATCCTGGTGGAAAGCCCCAACATGACCGCGACTGAGGCAATGCTGCGGGCGCAGGAGAAGGGCGCCTTGCTGGCTCCGACCATGGGCCGCCAGCAGTCCGAGATGCTTGGGCCGCTGATCGAGCGCGAGTTGGACATCCTGGCGCGTGCCGGGATGCTGCCCGAAATGCCGCAGGAGTTGATCGAGCTCGGAGGTGAGGTCGAGGTCGAGTATGTGTCGCCCCTGAACCGGGCGCAGCGTGCCGAGGATGGCGTGGCCATTCTGCGCACCTTCGAGGCTGTGGCTCCGCTGGCCCAGGTCGATCCGTCAGTCATGATGGCGTTTGATCTGCCCAAGGCCGCACGCGAGTTGGCGCAAATCAACGGCGTTCCGGCAAAAATCATCCGGTCCGAGGAGGACATTGAGGCGGCCAAAGATCAGCAGGGCATGCAGGCCGAGATGGCCAACCTGCTGCAGGCCGCACCCATTGCGGCTGAGACGGCTAAGACCCTGGCCGAGACCCAGCAGATCGCTTCGCAGGGTGCGCCTGCAGTCATGCCATGATCGACCGCATCGAGAAAATCCTGGGCCGTCGTCAGGCCTACCGTCGGTTGTTCCTGGATGCTGACGGGAGCCTGACGCGCGATGCGCAGATCGTGATCTCTGACCTGGCGCGGTTCTGTCGGCTGCATCGGTCGACCACCATTGTTTCCACTGTATCGAGGCAGACGGACGTGCCTGCTTCGTTTCAGGCCGAAGGGCGTCGGGAGGTAATCCTGCGCGTGCTCGGTCATTTGCACGTCGATGACGCGGACCTTGTCCGTTTAACCGAGAGAGAGGCTATCAATGAGTGATGCAAACGGGTCCGCTGCTGGCGGGCAACCCGGCGGCCAGGGCGCTGCCGGAGATGGTGGCGCAGGAAATCCTGCCGATTGGACGTCGGGCTTTGCCGACGAAGTTCGCGGGGTGATTCAGACGAAAGGCTGGAAAACACCCGGGGATGTGATCAACAGCTACTCAAACCTGGAGCGCCTGCTGGGCGCGGACAAGGCTGGGCGTGGCGTGGTTTTACCCAAGGACGACGCAAACGCCGATGAGTGGGGCGCGTTCTACAACCGCTTGGGCCGACCTGAATCGGTCGATGGCTACAAGCTGCCGGTTCCCGATGGCGATGCCGGTGCATTTGCCAAGACCGCATCGCAGTGGTTCCACGAGGCGGGCCTCACTGCCAAGCAGGCTGAGGCCTTGGCGACAAAGTGGAACGAGCACGTTGGCGGGACCATGCAGGCGCAGCAGGCCGAGTTCGACCAGAAGTCTGCGCTCGATCTGCAGGACTTGCAGAAAGCCTGGGGCGACAAGTTCGAGGCCAATGCTGAGTTGGCCCGTCGCGCCCGTCGAGAGGCTGGGCTGTCGGATGCCGAGGGCCAGGCCATCGAGCGTGCGCTGGGCTTGAAGAAGGCTGCCGAGGTGTTTGCCTTCTTGGGCAAGCAGTTTTCCGAGGCGCCGATGAAGGGCGGGGAGGGCGCGCCTGCTGGCCGCTTCGGTGGGACGCCGGAGGACGCCAAGGCCCGGATTTCCGCGCTCAAGGGCGACGCTGGCTGGACGGCAAAGTATCTGTCGGGCGACGCCGATGCCCGCGCGGAGTTCGAGCGTTTGCATAGAATTGCGTTTCCTGCGGCGCAGTGATATGATTTTTGCATCGGTGGTGTGAAAGCCTCACTGATGCCCCCAGAGGGGTGGTGGCTGGAAACGGTCACCGCCCCTCATGCGGACAAGCCTAGTCGCCCCGCTGACCGCATCAAAGATGCCGCCTGGCCTTGGCGTTACGGGCAAGAAGTCGGCCCCGAGTTTCTCGGACAAGCCCTTCGAAAAAGCACTTAACTTTTTCATGGAGGGCGAAATGTCCATCAATTTGACCACGCACTTTGTGCAGCAATACAGCACCAACATTCAGCTGTTGCTGCAACAACAAGGTTCCAAACTTCGCAACGCTGTCACTGCTGGTTCCTACACCGGCAAGGCCGCGTCCCCCGTCGACCAGATCGGCAAAATCGAAATGCAGGCCGTGTCCAGCCGTTTTGGCTCCATGGGCCGCGTCGATGCGCCCACCGACCGTCGTTGGGTTTACCCGAACGATTTCGATCTGCCCCAGTTGATCGACACGTTTGACAAGCTGCGCTTGATCACCGATCCGCAGTCCTCTTACGTCCGCAACGCCGTTTTGGCTGCCGGTCGTCAGATGGACCGTTTGATCTGCGCTGCCTTCACCGGCACCGCCAAAACCGGCGAGACCGGCGCTACCAGCACTTCCTTCGCCTCTGGCAACGAGGTCGACGTCGCTACCGGCGGCGCCAATTCCAAGTTGAACGTGGCCAAGCTGCGCGAGGTTAAGCGCCTCATGATGGCTAACCATGTCGACTTTGATATGGAAGAGGCTTATGTCGGCATCACTGCTGCTGACCACGATTCGCTCTTGGGCGATATCCAGGTGATCTCTGCTGACTTCAACGGCGGCCAGGCCGTGTTGAAGGACGGTAAGATCATGGAGTTCATGGGATTCAAGTTCATTCACTGCGAATTGATCGAGACCGTGTTGGCTGGCACCAATGAGGTGACCCTGCCGGTTTGGGTTAAGTCCGGTATGCACCTGGGCTTGTGGAACGACATTGAGAACTCTGTGGACCAGCGTGCTGACCTGCAAGGTCGCCCCTGGCAGCTTTACACCCAGATGACCGCAGGCGCGACCCGCCTGGAGGAAAACAAGGTGTATGCCATCGAGTCCTACCGCGCTTAATTCACCAGGAGAACTGAATCATGGCTACTGAAAACGTCAAATCCGGTGCAATCACCAACCGCGACGCCACGCCGTCCGTCTTGAGCAACGCTCAGGGCGGAATCGTCAAGCGCACCTGGGGCACTGTTGAGGCTGCTGCCGCTGGCGATGCAGGCTCCACCTATCGCATGTGCTCGGTCCCTTCGAATGCTCGCGCAATCGATGTGATCCTGGCTTGCGATGACCTTGGCACGACCGCCACCTTGGACGTCGGCATCTACCAGACCACCGCCAATGGCGGCGCTGTCGTGGACGCTGACTTCTTTGCTTCGGCAGTCAATGCCAACAGCGCTGCTGTCGCTCCTACCCACGTCGAGCACGAGTCCGGTGTTTACAACATCGACGACATCGAGAAGCCCTTGTGGGAAGCGTTGGGCCTTGCGTCCGATCCCAACCGCGACTACGACGTCGTGGTGACTTCGGCTGGCGACATTGACGCTGCCGGAACCATCACCGTCAAGGTCAGCTACGTGGCGTAACAAGACCGGGGCTTCGGCCCCGGTTTTTCTAGGAGACTGAAATGGCAGACCGTTTTTATTCTGTTGTGAAGGGCGAGCACCTGCCTTCGCAAGTGACCGAGGGTTCGTCCACGTCCAGCGAGGCCATCGAGTTGCGCGTGAACGATTCTGTTTACGCCAGTAAGCTGGATGTAATTCTGGGTTTGCGCGCGATCCTGGCATACCTGGAGTCTCGTGAAACCAGCCCGATTGCGTAATGGCTTCGCAAGTCGAAATCGCAAACCGCGCTCTTACCAAGATCGGTGAGGCGCGGATTCTTTCTTTGACGGACGACGTCGAGGCTGCTCGCGTCGTTTCGTCGCTTTGGGACATTGTGTGCGACGCCGAGTTGCGCTCGCGCAATTGGAATTTCAGCATCGTTCGCACGTCGTTGCCTGCGCTGACTGCTGCCCCGTCATGGGGGTTCGACTACCAGTTTCAGCTTCCGTCCGACTGCTTGCGCGTGATCCAGGTTGACGAGTATTTCCCTGGCCCGTCAATGTCCGACTATCGCAACCGCAGCGAGGCGCTCTACCAGATCGAGGGCGGGAAAATCCTGACCGACCTGGAGGCTCCGCTGAAAATCCGCTACGTGTCCCGCATCGAGGACACTGGCTCTTGGGATTCTGCGTTCATCGAGGTTTTTGCCTGTCGGCTGGCCGTCGAGATTTGCGAACGCCTGACCCAGTCGAACACCAAGCGTGACTTGGCTTGGAACGAATACGGCGAGGCGATCAAGTCTGCCGTTCGCGCCGATGCTGTGGAAAACCCACCCGAGCCGCTGCCCGATGATTCCTGGATGCTGTCGAGGCTGTAAGCATGCCGAAAGCATCCCCAATTCAGACGTCGTTCAATGCTGGCGAGTTTGGCCCGGAATTGGACGGGCGCGTCGACATTGGCAAGTATCAAAACGCCTGCAGCCGGATGGAAAACTTCTTCCCGCTGGTGCAGGGTCCGGCGCGTCGTCGTGGCGGCACGCGCTTTGTGAACGAGGTCAAGGACTCCGCTGACCGCACTTGGCTGGCAAAGTTTGAATTCAACACCGAGCAGGCCTATGTGCTGGAGTTCGGTGACCTGTATGTCCGGTTCTACACCGACAACGGCATCCTCGAATCCTCGCCTGGCATGCCGGTCGAGGTGGTGACGCCCTGGTCGGCTGCGGACATGGTGAACGACGACGGCACGTTTGCGCTGCAGATGGTGCAGTCTGGCGACATTCTTTACATCTGCCACCCTGACTACGCTCCGCGCAAGCTGTCGCGCACTGGCGCTACCAGCTGGTCGATTTCGACCTTGGTACCCGATGGCGGTCCGTTTGACGACTATGACCCAGACGAGACCGTCACGGTCTATGCCTCGGCTGCAACCGGGACTGGCGTCACTCTGACTGCATCTTCGGCCACCTTTGCTTCGACGGATGTTGGCCGCCTGTTTTATTTGGAGCAGAAAAAGGCGAACGCAATCACGCAGTGGGAGACTGCAAAGTCCATCAGTGCTGGCGATCTGCGCCGGTCGGATGGCAAGACCTACAAGGCGCTCAACACCGCCACCACTGGCAACGTCAAGCCGACGCACACGGTCGGCGCAGAGTATGACGGCAACAGTGGGGTGCAGTGGGAATTCCAGGACCCGGGTTATGGCTGGGCGCAGATCACCGGCTACACGTCGTCGACCGTGGTCACCTGCACTGTGCTGTCTCGCCTGCCTGACCAGACGGTTCTGGTGGGTAATGCCACGACCCGCTGGGCCTTCGGTTCCTGGGGGAGCGTGCCTGGCTATCCGTCGCACGTCACCTTCTTCCGCAACCGGCTGGTGTTCGCGCGTGCGCGTGATCGCAAGCTGTGGTTTTCGGTCGCTGCGGACTTCGAGAATTTCAGGGACCGCGACGAGGGCGGCTTGGTCACTGCGGACATGGCGGTGTCGCTGACCGTTGAGTCGGACGATTCCAATCAGGTGCAGTATCTGATCCCGTCTGACGCGCTCATCATCGGCACTGCTGGCGGTGAGCATGTCTGCTTTGAGCAGACAGATTCAGAGCCTTTTGGCCCGTCGAACGCAAAAATCGTCAAGTCATCTGACTTTGGTTCGCGGGGTGTTCAACCGGTGCGAGTTGGCGATTCCATCCTGTTTGTGCAGCGCTCTGGCCGCAAGCTGCGCGAGATCAGTTTCGACGCTTTGTCGGACGGCTACAAGTCGCTGGACATGTCGGTGCTGGCGCCCCACCTAGTTCCCAAGGGAAAATCGATCACGCAGATGGCCTACCAGAAGGAGCCTCACTCCATCATCTGGTGCGCGCGTTCCGATGGCTTGCTGTTGGGGTTCACCTTTAACCGCGAGCAATACACCGAGCCACCGTTTGGTGGCTGGCATCGTCACCAGTTGGGCGGCGATGGCATTGTCGAATCCTTGGTGTCTTTGCCGTCCCCCAGCAATGACCGGGACGATTTGTGGCTGGTGGTGCGGCGCACCATCGATGGCGCGACTGTGCGTTACATCGAGTTCATGCAGGCTGAGTTCGAGACTGGTGACGACCAGGAGGATGCGTTCTATGTGGATTGCGGTCTGACCTATGACGGGTCTGCTGCCACCACGATTTCTGGCCTCGACCACCTGGAAGGGGAGGTTGTCGACGTGCTGGCTGACGGTTCGTCGCACCCGCAGCGCACCGTGGCCTCTGGCGCGATCACGCTGCAACGCTCGGCCTCGGTGGTGCAGGTTGGGCTGCCGTGTCCGGCGAAGCTGGCGACCATGCGGATCAATGCGGGCGCTGCGGACGGGACTGCGCAGGGCAAGACCAAGCGGATCAACCGCATGGTGATTCGGCTGTTGGAAACATTGGGCGGGAAGATGGGGCCGACCGAGACCGAGGTGGACGAGATTTTGTTCCGTTCATCCGGCGACGCCATGGATCAGGCGCCTCCCACATTCACTGGCGACAAAGAGTTGCCGTGGCGTGGCGGGTACGAGAAGGACGGATTCATCTGGTATGTCAACGAGCAGCCTTTGCCGGTGACGGTCGTGGCGATCATGCCGCAGGTAACGACGCAGGATCGCTGATGCACATCATGCCTTTTGAGCCCACCCACCTGCGTGCGCTGGTGCTGCAGGAGGCCCAGGCGTGGATGGGCCCCATGCTGAAAGACGACTATGGCGACGCCCTCAAGCGCTCAGGCCCATGCTTTACGCTGGCCAATGGCAGCGAGGTCATTGTGTGCTCCGGGGTGGTGAACATGTGGGAGAATCGCGCGCAGGCATGGGCGCTGATCTCGGCTGGCGCCGGTCAGCATTTCGTGCGGATTTTTCGTGCGATGCGATCCTTTCTGGATTTGCAGGACACGCGCAGAATTGAGGCAACCGTGGACGCGAATTTTGAACAAGGCCACCGCATGATGCGCATGCTCGGGTTTGAGTATGAGGGCATGATGCGCTCCTACCTGCCTGATGGTCGTGATTGTTGTCTTTACGGGATGGTGCGGTAATGGAAGCGCTGGCATTAGAAGCTCTCACGGCTACAGAAATGTTAAGCATTGGCGGCGCTGCTGTTAGTGCTATTGGAGCCATTCAGCAAGGAAATGCTGCTCAAGCTGCCTCGAATTACAACGCTGCGCGTATGGAGCAGAACGCGGCCATTGAGCGTGAGCAGGCCAACCAACGCGAGGAGGCAAAGCGGCGTGAAACGCGTTTGCTGCTTGGTGCGCAACGTGCGGCCTTTGCTCAGTCTGGTGGAGGCATGGGCGGGTCGGCTGCGGACGTCATGCAGCAGTCTGCGATTAATGCTGAGCTGGATGCGCTGACCCTGCGCTATGAGGGCGAAATGCGCGCGCGGGGCATGGAGTCTGAGGCCGCTGCGGAGCGCTTTTCCAATAGGCAGTCGCAACAATCAGGGCTACTCACCGGCGCTGCGTCGGTCCTGTCCGGCATCTCGCGCTATGGCGAGTCTCAGGAAAACAAGCGATATCGAGAAGAAGTTTTGCGAAGGATGAAGTGATGCCGCGCATTCCAATCTACGAGCAGCAGCTAGTCCCAAATGTGAACCCAGGTGCTTCGCGCGTCAGTGCTGGCGCTGCTGGTCGTGGTTTGCAGGCCGTTGGCCAGGGGCTGTCTGAACTGGCTGGCGTTCAAGAGCGACGCGAGCAGGTTGACTTTGTTCTGGAAAGAAACCGAATTGAGACCGAAGGACGGGTGTGGGCGGCCAAGGCCGCATCGCAGGCCGATCTGGACATGGCCAAGTTCCTGCAGCAACGCCAGCAAGAGGCCCAGCCTGGGGCGCCGGAGTTCACGCCTACCTTTCTGAAATCTTACGACGAGTATTCCGATGGCGCCCTGAAAAACGCGCCGTCGCAGTTTGCCCGGTCGATCCTGCAGGCGCACATGCAGCAGTCGCGCGAGGCGTATGGCAAGTCCGCCATGACCTGGGAGGCTGGCGAGCGCACGCGCTATACGGGGCAGCAGATCGACGATGGTGTGCAGATGTCGGCCACCATGGTGAATGCGAACCCTGCCGTGTTTGACCGGGAGATGGGCAAATGGTCATCGACCATCCAAGGCTCGGCCATACCTGAGGCGGCCAAGGAAAAGCTGCGCGATTTGTCGCGCAAGATGCTTGTGAATGCGGCGGTGCTGTCGTGGATCGACCGCGATCCGAAGGCTGCGCACGAGACGTTCAACAACATCAAAAAGACCGGCGATGCGTCGCCAGATGTAAAAGGGACCGAGAACGGCGAGACCTACAGCGTGCCGGTCAAGCTAGGAACGCTTGATGAGCGCCTGCGCTGGGCCGACTACGCCGAGCGCAGGATGAATGAAAAGCGCCAGGAGATGGGCGTGGCGCTGCGCTACGAAATCCAAAACGCCGAGGCCATGGCCCGCACTGGTGTTGTGCCCACTGGGCCTGCGCGCACGCGAGATGATTTCATGGCAGCTTTCTCAAACCCTCAGGTGGCCGAGCATGAATTCGCCCGCTACAACACGGCGCGGCAAACCGCCATCGCTGTGTCGTCGCTGCAGGGGCGCTCGACCGCCGATCTGCTGGCGGTGATCCAGCGCAAGCCATCGTCCAAGGACCCCAATTTCGCTGTGACTGCGGCCAACATGCAAATTCAGGCGCAGGCTGCTGCCGAGATCGTGCGGGAGCGCGCATCCGATCCTGTGGCATATGCCATCCAGCATGGTGGCTTTGGGCTGCGCCCGCTGGACCCGCAAAAGCCAGATGCCTTTGCGGATGAGTTGAAACGACGGACTGCGGCTTTGCCCGGCATGGCTGAGAGTTACGGCATCGCGCGTGTGCTGTCCAAGCAGGAGGCCGCGGCCATGGCGCAGCAGTTGGAGTTGCTGCCTGCTGACCGCAAGGTGGAGCAGCTGGAGTTGATCCGGCGCTCAATTGGCGACGACATGGTCTATTCTGCGGTGCTCAATTCCATGCGTCCGGATTCGCCTGTTACGGCGCTGGTCGGCAGCATCTCGGCTGCTGGCAACAGGGACGGAGCTCGCCTGATCGCGTTGGGCGAGGACTTGCTGAACCCCACCAAGGGCGGACGCAAGACGGACGGCACTGGTGCTGGCTCAAGGTTCCCAATGCCTCAGGAGGCGCTTTTGCGCCAGGCTTGGATTGATGGTGTGCGGGATTCCTATCGTGGCTACCCGGACGCCGAGGCCACGGCCTACCAGGCGTTCAAGGCATATTACGCGGCGGTGGCGGCGCAGAAGGGGCTAAACGATCCCAAGGCCGCACCGGATGACCGCATTGTTTCCGACGCCATCAAGGCTTCGACTGGCGGCGTCATGCGGTGGAAAACCGACTGGTTTGGCAACGACACGCCTGGCGCCAACATCGTGCTGCCCTACGGCATGGCTTCCGATGTGTTCCGCGACCGGGTGTCGGCTGAGTGGCTGCGCATGCGCGGCGACCTTGGCTACTCCAAGACGGGCGTGGGCGACATTGGCCTCTACAACACCGGGGCCAACGGCGAGTACATGGTCATGTCTGGCACGTCCTGGCTGCCGGACAAGGATGGGCGACCAGTCATCTTGAAGATTACCGACCAGGTGCGAAGGGCCGATGATCGCGGCACACGAGGGGGCCGCTGATGGCAATGTTTAACACTTCCGGGCGCGAGGCTTACGACGCGCTCTATTCGACCCTGCAGCAGCCTGCCGATGTGTCGGCGCTGGAGCGCGAACAAACACCTGGGTTTTTAGAAGGTGAGAAGGGCGGCTCGCTGTGGCAGGGTGTCAAGAGTGCGGTTCGTCGCGTGGAGCTTGGCGCTGTGGCCAACGCCGAGGCCAATGGCGGCTTGCCCCCTCAGGCCGAGCTTTTCGGCATTGGGCGGGAATTGGAGGCTGGCGTCTACGGCGAGCAGGCGCGCCAGTCGGTTGCGGACATGCGTGCCAGTTTGCAGGCGCGCAAGACCGAAATTGCCAAGGTCATTCAGGGGCTGCGGCCCGATCCAAAAACGAACGGCCTTGCCTCGCAGTTGCTGTTTGGCGTCACCGATGTGCTCGGCACCGTCGCGATGACGGCTGGGAATCCTTACGCGGCTGGTGGCCTTTATGGCTACACCCAGGCCCAGGTCGGCATGGCCGAGGGCTTGGACCCGCTGACTGCAAACGTCAAAGGCGGGATTGAGGGTCTTGCTATGGGCGTGTCTGTAGCCCTGCCTGCTGCCTTGGCTGGCGGGCTTGGCTTTCGTGCGGCCAGCGGCGCTGCCCTGAACGTGGGCGTTGGCATTCCGGAGCGCTTTGCTGTGTCTACCTTGCTGCGTTCGCGCGGCTATGAGGAGATGGCGAAGCAGTATGCCCCGCTGGACGCCACGTCGATTGCGACCGAGTTGGTGCTTGGCGCGGCTTTTGGTGGCCTCCTGGGGCCGCGCGCAAAGGCGCCCAAGCTGCCTGCGCCGGAGGACATCCCGCCGTCCGTGATCGACGCCGCCCTGACGGGCAACCAGAACCGGCATGCTGAGGTGGACACGGCTCCTGGCGTGCCGACCGACACCCGTTCGCGCGAGGCGCACACGCAGGCTCTGAACCAGGCTGTGGAGTCGCTGGTCATGGGGCGCGGCGTGTCTGTGGAAAACCTTTTGAAAGATGCCGGGTTCCTTGGCAAGCGGCCAGACTTTGACGCTCTGCGCATCATTGCGGACGAGTTGGATAAGGCGGGCGCTGCCGATGTGGTGGCGCAGGTGCGTGCGCTTGAGGCCGAGGCGCGCGCGCGTGGCCTGGTGGTGGACGAGGACACCCTGGGGTCTGTGGTCCTGTCGGACAAGCCGGTCGAGACTGCGGTCATGGGTTCGATGGTGCGCGAGTCCTCGGTGCGGATTGGCGACGACAAGGTGCCGACCCAGTTGGTGCTGGTTGAGGCTGGCGACGTGCAGGCCACAATGATGAAGGCCGACAACCAGTTCCGGGATCGCACGCGCGTCGCGTCCGAGCAGCAGATTGCGGATATTGCGGCGCGGCTCGATGCGGCGCTGCTCATGGATGCGCCGGTCATGGACTATGGCGCGCCGGTGCTGGCGGCTGACGGCACTGTGATCGGTGGCAATGGCCGCGCGGCGGCGGTGAACCGGGCCTATGAGCTCGGCACTGCTGGCTCGTACCGCGAGGCGCTGCGGGCTGAGTTTGGCGATGTTGTGGACGGCATGCAGGCGCCCATGCTGGTGCGCGTGCTGCAGCGGGAGGTCGATGTTCAGAAGGCCGCGATCCTGTCCAATGAGGGCGGTGGGCTGCGCATGTCGGCGCTGGAGCAGGCCAAGGTGGACGCCGAGCGCTTGGGCGACCTGCGCGGCGTGGAGTTCACAGACGACGGAATGGCCGACATGACGACCATCCGGTCATGGGTTGGCCAGATGCCTCAGAACCAGCGGGCCGCCATCATGGATGCGGATGGCCGATTGTCTGCCGAGGGCGCGACGCGGCTGCGCAATGCGGTGCTCTACAAGGCCTACGGCGATTCTCCGACCCTGGCGCGGCTGGTGGAGTCCACCGACCCTGGTAGCCGGAACATCGCGGCGGCTTTGACCCGCGCGGCTCCTGCTGTGGCGGATGCCAAGGAGGCTATTGCCAGGGGCGATCTCTATCCGATTGGCCTGCACGACGATTTGATCGCGGCGGTCGAGAGGCTGGACGGGCTGCGCCGGGATGGCCTGGCGGTGGATGACTGGGTAAAGCAGATCGATGCCTTTGGCGACGGCATGACGCCAGAGGCGCGGTTGCTAGTGCAGTTCATGGACCGCAACATCCGGGCGTCGCGCACGATCTCGGATGGCGTGTTCGGGTTTTACAACCGGCTGCTGGAATTGGGCGACCCGAAGCAGGGTTCGATGTTCGAGGCCGCGCAGCCGGACAAGATGCGCATGCTGACCATGGCGCTGGAAGGTGACGCGCCGATGTATGGGCGAGGCGCTGGTGCACGTTCCTTGGTGGCTGATCTGGAGACTGGTTTCCGCGCCATGTTTGGCAAGGACGCCGACCGGCTGCTGGAGACGGGCCGCGTGCGCATCGTGCAGTCTGTGCGCGATCTGCCGGGGTCCGGGCACCCTGACGATGTGGGCGGCATGTTCTGGCGTGGCGAGGCTTGGATCGTGGCCGACAACACCGGCCTGTCGCAGATCCGTGGGCGAGCGCTGCATGAGGTGGGCGAGCACGCTGGCATGCAGCAGATGCTTGGCGATGCGCTTTACCAGCAGGTGCTCGACACCGTGGCGCGCAAAGCTGAGACCGATCCAGTGTTTCAGCAGGCGCGGGCGCTGGCCGAGGCGCGGGCAAACCGGCCCGAGCATGTGCCCGCCGAGACGCTGGCCTATTTGCTGGAAAACGCGCCGGAGCTTCCGATTGTGCGTCGCATTCTGGCGGCTGTGCGCCAGTGGGTTTATCGCACGACGGGTGGCCGCTTTGTGGACCTGACGCAGGCTGACCTGCAGATGATGGCCGTTGCCTCGCTGCGTCGCTATGCGCGGGAGGCGGAAGTGGCCGCAAAAGGTGAGGATGCGCCCTGGTATATGACGCTGTTCCACGGTTCGCCCACGGCGTTCAAGCCGGAGGAGGGCGCTCCGCTGGGTCGGCTGCGGTGGCGGTTCATCAACACCGGCGAGGGCGCGCAGGCGTTTGGGTATGGGCACTATCTGGCGCAGCAGGAGTGGATTGCGCGGACGCGGTATCGGGATCGGTTGGTGGAGAGGAAGGCTTCCAGCGCCACGATGACGCTGCTCAGTGATTCGGTTGTCAATCGGATCAGGGAGGGATTGCCGGAAGAGTTGCGGTCTGCGTTTGACATGGCTGCTCAGATGATTCGCGATGGCAAGTCGAAACAAGAGGCATGGAAGGCTGCATCAGAATCTGTTGGTGCAAAGCTATTGACTGACCCTCGCGTTGAGGCAATGGACGACGCGCTTGGCCAATTGAACGCCAGCGGGACGTTTGAAATCAGCGCAAAGGATGATCCTGCCTATCGCATTGGCGATCGCATCGTGCATGCAAATATGGGCGGTGAAGAAGGCGGGATTGCCTGGGCAATTCAAAACATCAAGCAAGGCACATCAGTCGAAGAGGTTAAGGGTTGGGCCACAACTGATCTTGCGGCGGATCGTGAGGCTTTGGCCCGTATTGAAAGGGCATTCACCCTGAAAAAACAGGGTAATGAGTGGGTTGTTTTCCATCCTGACGGCAAGGAGGCTGAGCGAGGATTCGCAAGCAGGGCGGATGCTCAGCAAGCATTGGACAGTTACAACGCTGGGTTTTTGCGGCAGGCTGAGGCCAAGGCTGATCATCTGCGGGATCAAATTGCTAGGGCAGAGGGTGCTTTGCGTGTGCTTGATGATTTGACTATCGAAATTCCTGAGCGAGTGGTCGATGGACAACTTTTTGATGAAGCCCAGCGCGTGTTGCGCCCAGATATTCAGGAGGTGCGCCCAGAGGCACCAAAGGGTGCACTCTACGGCAAGTTCATCCCGGATGAAACCTGGCAGCAAATGATGATCTGGGATGCTCCTTTGTCTGCGCAACCGGAAAATGTGAGGGCGGCGTTTGCTAAGTTGGGTATCAAAGACGAACCGATGCCTAAGTGGACTGTGCGTGACGATGGATATCTGGAGCTTCAATCTGGACGCAACACGCTATTGATCAAAGAATTAAAAGCACCATCGAATATCGATTCAATTACATCTTTTCTTGGTGTAAGTTTTAAGGAAGTTGGCAAAGGCTGGCCTGCTCCGTGGGAGCTCACTTGGCGTGACGGTTCAAAGGGCTATTACAAATCGAAGGACGTTATTCGGTCCGTTCTTGAGCGTGAATGGTTGCTTGATCAATATGGCATTGAATCTCCATCATTTGCTGTCTATCGCAATGGAAAATTGTCATCGACAGAAAAAACTTTGGACGAGGCTAAATCGTGGGCGCTGGAGTTTGCTGGAATTCGAGACCTGACTGGAGAACTCGCTTATCGGCGGCTTGTTAAAACCTTTGATGACACTAAAACGCTAGACCCTGGCGGCGAGCTTGACGACTTCATCATGATGGCCGACATGGAGATTAAAAGCCGTCGCGCGCCTGAAGGAACCGACCCAGCGGAGTTTGAATACACGCCTGGTTCGGATGAAATGATCAGCGTGATTTTGAGTGATCTTGGCATTCCCGGTCACCGTTTCCTTGATGGCGAAACGCGCGCGGCTGGTTGGGATTCGCCTGACGCCCGTTTTAACGTGGTCCTGTATTCCGACGACCTGGGCCGCGTGGCGTGGGAGGCGAAAGGCGAGGCTGGGCAACAGCCGACAGAATGGGTTGCAGCCAACGGTCGGGCGCGCGTCGTCAAGATGGACGATGGAGCAAACGGTCGCTTTGCAGTTGAGATCGACGGGAAGGAGATCGACTACGAGCTATCACTCGAACCTGCTCTGAGGATTGCCGAGCAGGCGCTCGATGGACAGCTTTACTCGCGTGGTGATACCATGCAGGCTGACCCCCTGGAGGACACGACCTTGCCCGACGCCCGCCTTCTTTCTGACCAGGCTGATGCTGAAATCGCAACGGCGACGGAACTTTCGCAAGGCTTCCTTCCTGCGGCCGAGTGCGCGCTGAGGGTGGGCGCATGAAGGCACGCTGCGTCGAGGCTGTATCAAACGCCATCGGGCGCGATCTCAAGGTTGCCGAGGCGCGCAATCTGGAGCAGCGCATCAAAGACGCTATGCGCCGGGAGGCAGGCAAAGACCCACAAGCTTGGCAGGCGCTCTCTGTTGGCGATCGGCTGCGTGCTGGCGCTGAGGCTGCGGCAAAGGAGATCGTCGACGAGGCAAACCTCAAGAAGCTGCGCGTCGCCCGCCAGATCGAGGCGTGGGACCGCATGGAGGCCTACACCAACGAGCAGGTCGCCAAGGGCTACGACGACGATCGGCTGTCGGCGCTGGAGCGCACCCTGGCCCCGGTGAACGACGGCAAGGGCAACATGATCAGCATTGAGTCCTCGGCAAACGGCATCGAGGCCACGGCCATGGGGCGCCTGGTCGATGCCTGGGACGCAGTGGCGCCACGGTTCATGGGGCTTTTCGCGCGCAAGGAGACTGAGGATGCTTTTGTGCTGGAGGCGCATGGCATCGACACCGGCAACCCTGAAATCAAGGCTGGCGTGAAGGCTTGGGCCGACACCGTCGAATCCTTGCGGCAGCGGTTTAATGCGGCGGGCGGGAACATTGGGCGACTGGACAACTGGGGCATGCCCCATTCTTGGTCGCAGCGCTTGGTTGGCACGACGCCGGATGCTTTCATTGCGGACTTCATGAACTGGGTGGACCGCCGGGTCTACGTCCACGAGGATGGACGTGCCTACACCGATGCCGAGATGCAGGCGTTTTTGTCTGAGGCTTGGCGCACCATTGCCACGGACGGGGCGAACAAGCTCAAGCCTGAACCGCTGCCGGGTGGGCAGGTCAAGGCGAACCGTAACGCCCAGCACCGGCAGATTCATTTCCGGGACGGGCAGGCGGCGCTGGATGCGTTCAGGAAGTATTCCGACCGCAACCTGTTTGAGGTGCTGTCTGGCCATGTAAGCCGGATGGCGCGCGACATTGCCATCATCGAGCAGTGGGGTCCGAATGCGGACTATGCGTTCGAGACCATGATGCGGCAGGCCTACCAGGAGGCGGCGCAGCCTGGGGCGAAATCGGGCGCGGACGAGAAAATCGCGCGACTGGAGCGCTTGTATAACCACCTGTCTGGTAACGGCCCGCCACCACTGGATAACTGGCTGGCCAAGGGCATGCAGGACCTGCGGGCGATTCTGTCGTCTGCCCTGTTGGGGTCGGCTGCGATCACGTCGATTTCGGACAACGGCACGCTGTATCTCACGGCGCGCGTGAACCGGCTCCCGACGTTCAGGCTGTTTTTCAACCAGCTGCGCGCGTTCAACCCGGCCAACCGCACCGAGTTGAGACTGGCCGAGCGTGCTGGCCTGATGGTCAAGACCATGCAGAACGATGTGGCGCGGTTTTCTGCCGACACCATGGGGCCGCGCTGGTCCAATCGCATGAGTTCGTTTTTCTTCCGCATCTCGGGGCTGAACGCAGTCACCGAGGCGCAGCGGCGCGCGTTCTCGGCCACCATGATGGACACGCTGGGCGCGCTCACTCGCGATGTGGCCGACGTCACCAAGCTGGACAAGGACGACTATCGGTTCCTGGCCGGTAAAGGAATCGACCAGGAGACATGGGATATTTGGCGCGCGGCGCAGCCGGAGACTTGGGGCGGCAATCACACGGTGCTCACGCCCGAGGCGATCTACCGGGCGCCTGGTGCGTGGTCAGACCTGCAGCGTCAGCAGGCGGCATCCCGGCTGCTGGCCGTGGTTCTGGAGGAGCAGAACATCGCGGTGATCGAACCGGGTGCGCGGGAGCGCGCGGGCACTGCGTCGACGCAGGCTGGCACGTTTCAGGGCGAGTTCTTCCGTTCGATCATGCTGTTTAAGTCGTTTCCGCACGCCATGATGAAACGCCACATCGAGCGCGGCTTGGATGCCTACGATGGTGCGGCGGGCAAGGTCGGCTATCTGGCTTCGTTGGTGGCGCTGCAGACCGTGTTCGGCGCCATCGCAATGGAAGTGAACGACATTGTTTCCGGGCGCGATCCTCGCAATCTGAACCCGTTTGAAAAACACGGCGCCAAGAATCTGTTGGCTGCGCTTTTGAAGGGCGGGGCGCTGGGCATCTATGGCGACTTCATTTTCAACGAGGCATCGGCCAATGGCCGCAGCATGGTCGAGACCATGGCCGGTCCGGTGGCTAGCACGTTGGCAGGAATTGACGCCGCAACACGCGGGAACCTCATACAATTCTTGCGGGGAGACGAGACCAATGCCGGGGCTGAGCTGACGCGGGTGGCGCGCGGCCTGATTCCTGGTTCGAACCTCTGGTATGCCAAGGCGGCATTGGACCACCTGATCTTTCAGGAATTGCAGAATCATTTTTCACCTGGGTATTTGGCGCGCACGCGGGCCAAGGCGCAGCGGGAGTTCGGCACCACATGGTGGTGGGCGCCTGGTCAGGATTTTGAGCAGGCGCGCATGCCGAATTTGGGGAACATCGTAGGGGCTAGACCATGACCGTTTCATCGACAACCAGCCGAGTTGAATACGCCGGGAACGGCTCGACTGTGGCGTTTTCTGTTCCGTTTTATTTTTTGGCGAATGGCGACCTGAAGGTCTACAAGGCCGGAACGCTGCAGACGATCACGACACACTACACGGTGTCCGGCGCCGGTGTTGGCGCGGGCGGGACGGTGACGTTCGTGACTGCCCCGACTGCTGGGCAGGATGTGGTGATCTTCCGCGATCCGGCGCTGACACAAGGCGTGGACTATGTGGCCAATGACCCGTTCCCTGCGGCCTCGCATGAGCAGGCGCTGGACCGGCTGACCATGATTGCGCAGCGCTTGTCCAGTCGGCTGGACCGGGCGGCGGTGCTGCCGGACGATGACACCTCTGGTGCAAGCGCTGAGCTTCCTTCGCCAAGTGCCGGAAAGGCTTTACTGTGGAATGCGGCCGGTGACGGCCTTGAGAACAGCACCGATGACTTTAACGACATCGTGACGGACGCTGCGGCTGCGGCTGCGGCTGCGGCATCTGCACAATCTGCGGCTGAAGCTGCACGCGATGCAACACTGGCCGCATACGATTCGTTTGATGATCGATACCTTGGTGCCAAGAGCAGCAACCCTAGCGTTGACAATGACGGCAACGTCCTAGTGGCTGGTGCCCTGTATTTCAACTCGACGGCTGGTGAGATGCGCCTATACACTGGGTCGGCCTGGGTGGCAGCATATGTCTCCGCTGAGGGCCTGCTGTCAGCTGACAATAACCTGTCCGACCTGGCCAGCGCGCCGACTGCGCTTAACAACCTGGGTGGCACTACGGTCGGCAAGGCTGTGTTTACGGCAGCCACGGTGGCCGCAGCCCAGCAGGAAATGGACGTTGAGGTTGGGGTTGACGTCCAAGCCTACGATGCAGACACCGCAAAGACTGATGTTGCTCAGACGTTCACTGCAAGCCAACGGGGCACTATCACCACCGACAACGATCTGTCGTTTGATCTGTCTGCAACCAACAACTTCAGCTGCACACCCACTGGCTCTGGCACTCTGACGTTCACCAATCACACTGCTGGACAGAGTGGCTTCATCCTGTTGGACAACTCTGGTGGGTATGCAATTAGTGCGGCGGCAACAACCAAGATTAATTCGGCTGATTTGTCTGCCATCTCTGCCGCTGGTGTCTACCTATTGTCCTACTTTGACAATGGGACGAACGCCTACATTGTTGTTTCTCGGAGCTTCGCATGAGCTTGTTGCCTGTAGGTATTGGTAGCAGTGGTGGCTACACCATTGACCGATCTGTGCGTCTGCGCTCAAGTGCGAGTGCTTATTTCAATCGGACACCTGCTAGTGCTGGTAACAGAAAGACTTGGACTTGGAGTGGATGGGTTAAGCGTGGGTCATTTAAATACTGTTTGCTTTTTGCTGCTGGAAATACAAATGACATTTGGAATTCATCATCGGTAACTGACATTGGATGGTTAGCCAATACTGATAGTTTTAGTGTATATAGTGCTGGCGTATTTTTAAGAACAACATCACAAGTATTTCGAGACCCCTCTGCTTGGTATCACATAGTTGTTGCTATTGATACAACTCAAGCAACTGCATCAAATCGTGTTAAATTATATGTAAATGGCATACAAGTAACCGCATTTAGCACATCAAATGATCCAACATTAGACGCAGATACTTATGTTAATGCTGCACACAATCATGTGATTGGTGGGCAACAAACAAATGTTGCAAACGCATACTATGACGGCTACCAAACCGAAGTCAACTTCATTGACGGACAAGCCCTTACCCCATCTTCCTTCGGAGAAACAGACACCATCACCGGCTCTTGGGTTGCAAAGAAATACACAGGAAGCTACGGGACAAATGGATTTTTCCTGACTTTTGCCGACAACAGCGCAGCAACATCCACCACCATTGGCAAGGACTATTCAGGCAACGGGAACAACTGGACACCTAACAACATCAGCGTCACCGCAGGAACCACCTACGACTCTATGCTGGATGTCCCTGCTGGCAATGGCTATGCAGATGGCGGGAATGGGCGGGGGAATTATGCGGTGATAAATCCGCTTTATGCTTATGGAACTTTAGCAAATGGAAATCTTGACTATTACACCACAACAAATTATCAGGGCGGCTACGCAACAATGGCTGTCTCTGGAAAAATATATTTTGAGGTAACTTGTGCAAGTCCAACAGGAGGCGGGGCGCTAGTTGGTTTTGTTAAAAACGCCTCAATTGTTCCATCAACAACAAACTTTTTTACCGGTACTGGATTTTATGGCGCAATATTTTCAAACACTCTTAACTATTATTTGAATGGTTCTAGTGATGGGCTGGATCATGGAAATGTAACAAGTAGTATGTTGCAATTTGCGGTAGATGCAGATACTGGTAAATGCTGGGTAGGCTCAAACAATACTTGGTTTGACAGCGGAAGCCCCGCAACAGGAGCAAATCCTGCTTGGACAATTTCATTGTCTAGCGGTGACTTATTATTTCCTGCATTTTGTGCCGGTAATTCAACTTATACGCTTAATGTCAACTTCGGTCAACGCCCCTTCTCCTACACCCCACCCACAGGCTTCAAGGCGCTGAACACAACAAACCTGCCAACGCCAACTGTTGGTGCGACTAGCACGACACAGGCGGCAAACTACTTTGCGGCTACTTTATATACGGGTAATGGAAGTACACAAAGTATTACAAATACTGTTAATGGCGTGTCTTTTCAGCCTGATTTGGTTTGGCAAAAAGAACGTAGTGACACAGGCTGGCACAACTTGGTTGATGCTGTGCGTGGTGCTGGCTATCGCTTATTCAGCAACACAACTAACGCTGAAAGCTACGCATCAACAAACCTGACATCATTTAACTCAAATGGCTTTTCTGTTGGCAATGATGTTGATTGGAACCAGAGTGGTCAAACGTCTGTTGCTTGGCAATGGAAAGCCAACGGCGCAGGCTCCACAAACACCGCAGGCTCCATCACCAGCACGGTGAGCGCAAACACTACGAGTGGGTTTTCGATTGCCACAACAACTGGTACAGGCGGCACTGGAACAATTGGTCATGGTCTTGGAGCAGTTCCTCAATTCATTATGTGTTTCCGTAGAAATACTGCGGCTGACCACTATTGTTATCATCAAGCAATTGGTAATACTAACTTTTTAATATTAAACTCAACTGCCGCTAGTGCCGCATCAGTAAATCTGTGGAACAACACAACACCAACATCTACTGTGTTCTCTGTTGGCAATACCAACAATAATAGTGGCGATACTTATGTCCATTATATTTTTGCACCCATCCCCGGCTATTCAGCCTTTGGCAGCTTTGTCGGGAATGGGTCATCGGACGGGCCTATGGTCTATTGTGGGTTTAGACCAACCTTTGTAATGGCAAAACTTTCTTCTGGTACTGGCGATTGGAACATGGTTGATGACACTCGTCAGGTTTATAACGATGCTTCTGGCAATCCTGTGTTAAGAGCAAACCTATCTAGCGCAGAAGAAGATGTTGATACGATGCAAGGCCAAATGGATTTACTTTCAAATGGATTTAAACTGCGGTCAAACAATTCATCGTTAAACTCAAATGGCGGAACAATAATCTACGCCGCCTTCGCAGAATCCCCATTCAAATTTAGTAATGCCCGATAGGAGCAACCATGTATTATTCACAAACAGAAAACAAACACATTACCGAATATACCCAATTCACCTTGGGTGGCATCACATACCCACAGCAATGGCTGGTTCAAGCAACGCCTGAACAGAAGGCAGCAATTGGGCTAGAGGAAGTGGTGGTTACAGGCAGCAGAGCAGATGACCGCTTCTACTGGGTGAGCGAATCCCTAGTAGGCGCATCCCTGACCTACACCAATACACCCAAGCTGTTGGATGATCGCAATGAAACCAATGAGGACGGCACACCGATGCTGGACGCTGAAGGCAATCAGGTGGTCACCAAGGGTCTAAAGAGCAACCACAAGGCGCAGATTGATGCTCAGGTGTATGCAGCCTTGCAACCGTCTGATTGGATGGCGGCAAGAGCGTTTGAGACAGGCACAGAGATAGATGCCGCATGGAAAACATGGCGAGCATCTGTACGCTCAACAGCCACAGCAGTAAAGGCAGACATTGATGCTTGCACTACTGTTGAGCAACTGATGGATGTGGTGAAGAATTGGCAGATGCCAGAGGCTCCTAAATGAGTGATGAATCTTTAGAAACAAAGTTCTCGGTGCATGAGGCGGTATGCGCCAAACGCTATGAGGCCATCGAGAAGCGACTCGATGACGGCAGCAAGCGCATGAGTCGCATTGAAATCTTGCTATACATCACCATTGCTGCGGTGTTTCTTGGCCCTGGAGTGGCGGCTATGTTCGTCAAGAAAGTGATTGGCATATGATCGATCCGGTCAGCGCCCTAGCCGCAGTTCAGTCAGCGGTTGCCCTCATCAAGAAGGCAAGCAAGACTGTGGACGATGTTGCCAGTCTGGGGCCGATGATTGGGAAATACTTTGACGCTAAAGCCACGGCCACCAAAGCAGTCAGAGAGGCCAAGAAAGCTGGCGGCTCCAACATGGGTAAGGCCATTGAACTAGAACTTGCCATCAAAGCACAAGCTGACTTTGAGCGTGAACTGCAAGGACTGTTCTTTGCTAGCAACAACATGGACATCTGGCAAAACATTATGAAGCGTGTGGCTGAGATGAACGCCGCTGACGCAGAGGGAGCCAAGCAGGACGCTATTGCCGAGGCAAAGCGCAAGCGCAGAGAAGAAGAACTCAACCAGATCATTCTTGCGGTTGGCATTGTGATTGTGGCTGGCATCTTCATATCGTGGGCGGCGTATGAGGCCATCACCTTTTGTAGCAACGCGGTATGTGGGCGATGAACAAGATCATCATTGCAGTCGGCATTGTGGTGATGGTTTTGTTCTTGCTGATTCTGGGCGT
>JAAOEI010000078.1_pt1 | contig 36192 bp, 61 predicted proteins | sample 7059261 | NCBI WGS metagenome assembly JAAOEI01 (sample SAMN14008812, study PRJNA610033) | viral metagenome | isolation source: viral particles filtered from seawater | place: China: Hangzhou Bay, Yangshan Deep Water Harbour | collected 2017-10-31 | reverse complement strand
CCGGTTTCTGGTCCCGTTATTCTAGCAAAAATCCCCAACATTTTGCAGCGTTTTTTGTGCCTATGCGCGGCGTGATCTGCGATGTGGCTGGGCAGAGTGGGGGCTAGTCGTGCCGGATAGATACCATGGACCTGATCGCAGAGACGCGGAACACCTGAAAGAGATTGTCCGCGAGGCCGTTGAAGAGGCCGTCCCCCAGGCCGTCAAGCAAACCCTCTTGGCCATCGGCATCAATCCAGAGCATCCGCTAGAGGCTCAGAACGACATGGCCTTCTTGCGCTCGATGCGGACACGATGCGAGCGGGCGGGGATGGGCGCGGTGATCGCGGTCATCACTGTTTCGGTTGGCGGCATCTTATCCGCCCTGTGGCTCGGCTTTAAAGCAAGCGTGGGGAAGTAGATGACAATGCCATCCACCTCCGACGATGACTTTGCAGCGATGTTTGAAAAACTCGGCGCGGCGGGAGTGGCTAAACAGACTGGCACACTCGAATGCAATGTATATAAGCGGCGACGGCGCATTGAAAGAAAACTCGGCAGGGTTTTGACGCCCCCGAGCGTCGGTGCATCGAGGGCGTTTAACCCCACACAGCTTCCAGAACGCCTGCAATGGGATATACGCAACGGAACAGTTTTGGTTGCGTCTGATTGCCACTATTGGCCTGGAATAGTTTCGACGGCTCACCGCGCTTTTGTGAAATTCGCAAAGGATATGCAGCCAGCGGGCGTGATTATGAACGGCGACATTCTAGACGGCGCTGCTGTATCTCGTCACCCGTCTGGATGGGAAGAACGCCCATCGATCGCGCAAGAGATCGAGTGCGCCAACGAACGCCTGGACGAAATCATGATGGCGGTTGGGCGCAAGTGCAAACTGGCTTGGCCCTTGGGGAATCACGACGCTCGCCTAGAACTCCGCATTGCTACGGTTGCGCCGGAACTCGCGAAGATGAAGGGCGTACACCTCAAGGATCATTTCAACATCCGATGGGAGCCTTGCTGGTCCGTTTGGATCAATTCGGAGGTTGTGGTGAAGCATCGCCTCAAGGGCGGCATACACGCGACACATAACAATACCGTCTCTTCCGGCAAGACGATGGTGACGGGTCATCTTCACAGCCTCAAAGTGACGCCATACACTGATTACAATGGCGATAGATGGGGCGTGGACACTGGCACGCTTGCCGACATTTACGGCCCGCAATTCCTTTATGTCGAGGACAACCCGCGCAATTGGCGCAGCGGGTTTGCAGTCCTGACATTTGTTGACGGTGAATTGCTACAGCCCGAACTTGTCCGCGTGTGTGGAGAGGGTCGCGTTGATTTCCGGGGGCGCATCTATAAAGTCTAAACGCTTCGTTGAAGTCCTCTGGCTTGACGCCGAAGGACATGCGGCTTGGACGACGGAGAAGGAAGCCGACAAGTTGGAAGCGCCTCTCGTCACCATGCGCGGCTATCTCGTCAGGCGAACGAAAAAGGTTCTCGTCCTGGCGATGGGCTATCACGAAGATTCCTGGCTCAACGTGTTCACCATTCCATCGGGCATGGTGCAGAAGGTCACGACGCTATGACCACGCTCCCGCTCTGGATCGCGACGGGCCTCTATCTCTGGCAGGCGGCGGCGTTTGTTTCGTCCGGTCAATTCGGCTTTGCCTGGGCCTTCATCGGTTACGCATTGGCAAACGGTGGACTGATATGGGCGGCACGGCAATGACGCAACTCTGCTACCCGGTGATAGACGAACGCGGCCTGCACATCGTCATACAGGACGAGGAGCGCAATATCACCCGCTCGCACACCCTCAGTTTCGCTGAGTGCGCAAACCTGATCGAGAAAGCCAATCAAGCGATGCAGCACGTCTACATATTGGAGAAGTGTAAATGTGGATGAAGGATGGCGTCCTGACCGTCAAGGATAACGGGACCAAACGCTTCACCGTTGGCAAGCCGATCCTCCGCGCGTTCGAGATCATCAACGACATCATGGAAGCAAGCGGGGAGTATTGCGTCACGTCTCTACTGGACGGAACGCATGGGCCGAACTCATTGCACTACGTCGGCCTCGCGATGGATCTGAGAACACGTCACCTGAGAGACCCGGAACTTGTCGGCCCCTTGGCTGTACGGCTCCAGGAAGAACTAGGCCGGATGTACCAAGTGATCGCAGAGAAAGACCACATCCACATTGAAGTGTCGCCGCTCTGGCTGTCGGCCAACGGCGATCCGAGAAAGGTAGCGTGATATGATAGCAACTTTACTTGGCATCCTTGGCCCAATCCTCGGCAAAGCTGCGGAGCGGATTATTCCCGATCCCGAAGCCCGCGCGAAATGGGTATCGGAAACCCTCGGTATGTTCATGCAGGCCGATCTCGCCCAGCTCGAGGTCAACAAAGCAGAGGCGGCGAACGACAATCTATTCGTCTCCGGTTGGCGACCGTTCATTGGTTGGATATGCGGCGCGGCGCTTCTCTACACTTATATATTGGTCCCGCTGGTCTCGGCGGGCTTTGCTGCTGCCGGCCATCCGTTGCCCAAACTACCGGCCCTGGATGGCAATATATGGGAACTCATGTTCGGGATGCTCGGGATGGGCGCTCTACGTTCGTTCGACAAGTTCAAGGCGAACGGGAAGTAACGAGGCTCTAGCTTCTATCAGGAAGTGAGGGGCGATTTTTGAGCCAAGAATATTTCTTCGTAATTATCTGATCCCACTGGCGATGCCAGGATTCTTGGATGACGCGGCCAATAGCTTCGGCGCTCCGTTCATTCACAACCTTTGTCATCTTTCCTCACCCTATAGGGAGATCGGTGCGGGCCGGTTAGTCTGGCTAGTTGCAACTCACGCGCTACAGTTGGCATTGCGTGGACCCGGCACACGGCCAACTTTATCGCCAGTCTCTAATTCCGCACCGAAACCAAGTATACACCATCCCGCTCACGATCTCACCTTATTCCTGACGCCATCCTCATGGTCTCAGTGTAGGGGGGAACGGGAATATTGCTATCCACTCCGCGTTTAAGTCATTGATTCTTCTAGGGTCGAATTTCGTGTTTAACCGCCTTGATCACGCAAACGCCTTTGATTTTGTTGATTTGTAACACAACGTTAAGTGTTATATTTGCCTAAGGTTTCTGCCGATTTTCTGGCAGTGCTATCCACTTGCTTGCAGGTTTTGTGCGCCGAGTGTTCTGCCATTTTGTTACGTGTCGGGCCAAATCGATCAACGCTTCTTCGCCCCATTCGCCCATTGCATAGTTCGCAATGACGCACACTAGGCGGCAATTGTCCGGCTCATAGCCTCGGCGGTTGTCGATTCGATCAATGCTGGGCATGTACGGGCGGCGATAGCTATTAGTTTTCTCGGCACTAAAAATCTTGCCGCTGACAGCGCATCTGCCACCTTGGCGTATCATCATATCAATCACATCATCCCGCGTTATGGCGCAAGGTAACCCCTTACTCGCGGAGCGGCTCTTTGCTGAATTGAGCATCCACTGCATGTGCGCGCGAAACTCGTCCACCCGGTCCTCAAGATTGGCGAGAACATGCTCGGCGATGCCTTTTTCCAGCATCGTTCTTGCCTGTTGTCGGGCCACGTCACCGTTATCGCTAAGCCGTATGTTGCCGACGCCAATATCCCGTAGAAACTTTGGCGGTCGGAAATAATTGAAAGTTCTCCCACGCGCGCAAACGGCGTGGAAGTAATTCTTCGTCATTTTGACCATTTCTCCATAGCAGACCGCGCGAGTCGTTTCTGGCTTGCGCCCTTCCCATAGTGCTGGACCATCGCCATTGTCGCGTGTCCGGTGATCGCCTGGACTTCCTGCACGGTACACCCCGCCTCGAATAGCGCCACCGTGGCGTTCTTCCTTAGTCCGTGGAACACGTAGCCCTGCGGGCGGGCCTTGTCCTCATGCCAGATGGTCTTGAAGCCATTGAGGCGATATGGCCGCCCGTCGTTGCGCTGTAGGATGGACAGGCCATTGCTTTCGCGCTTCGCCTCATCCAGTGCCGGCAGAAGCTTGGGGTGTATCGGAATGAACAACTCGGCCCCGGTCTTGTTCTGCTTGACCCGGATCATCCCGTCTTGAACGTCGGACCAGCGCATCTTTACGATGTCGGCCTCGCGTTGCCCGGTATAAAGGGCCAGCATAACGGCTAGTTTGGGCGTCCGTCCTGCTGCCTTCAAAAACCCGTCTATGACCGATTGCGGCCAAGGTTTGTGCCCTTCTCCGAGTTTCAGCGGCTTGATTTTGCGCGAGATCGGATTGAACGGGATCAGTTCTTCTGCGGCGGCGAAATTCAGCAGGATCTTGAACAGCGATAGATAGGCGTTCGCCTTACCTGGGGTGTCCTGCATCTCGGCCATGATGGTTCGGATGAGGGGGGCGCGGATTTCGTCAATTGGCAATCCCCCGTGGACCTTCCGCAATTTGTCTATGCGCGGCCCCATGTTCTTTCGTGTGCCGTCTGCGAGTTGGCGGTACTGCGGACTCTCAAGATATTTCTCGCACAGGTAATCGAGCGTGCCGAAGTGTGAGGTTCGCTTTTCGACATTGAACGACTTGTGAATCCGGGCGTATTCTTCAAGGAAGTCCGCACCTTCTGTGTGTTTAAACCGGATGTTCAACCCGGCCCGTCGATAGTAGACGAACACCTTGCCGCGCGATTTGACCTTGTGAACGTATCTCATTTTATAGTCCACGGCTCGCCCCCCGGTAATCCTTGACCGGGGTAGAATTGACCAAGCCAGCGGCGGCGTCCAGATAGCGCGTGACAGCAACGGAATCCCAGCCCTTTAAGACGGGGTGCATCTTCGGGAATCCCGCGCGTTCCATCTTCGGCAATTTCTTGTACGAACTGCCGACCGAGATCCCCAATTTCTTGCAGACATCCCGGCGCTTCCAGAATCGCGGCTCTATATCGCTCATCCCATTATCTCAGTCATTGGGGCGGGTGGCCCTCCGTTATGAAAAGCAGCCGGGGCAGGCCCAGCCGTCTTTGAGTTTCACCCAGCCGCCGTGGCTATCTTTAAACCATTCGCGCCCGCGACCCTTCCCGCGTGACCGATGACGTAACCCGTTAGCCAGTGCGATCTCTGTATCGAGTTCACGAGTCCCACCGATGACCTTCTCCAATCTCTCTATCAGGCTATCCATTGCTCTTGCTCCGCTGGTCATCGTGGCACCACAGATCCGTCTAATTTCCGCTTCCATCCCGAATCCTTAGATCCCGGCAATGGCCGGCGCGTCTTTGCCTTCGCCCCGATGTGTTTGGCGCGGACCCTGTTCGATTTCGCTACGGCTGGGATATCGCTGCGATATGTCTTTGCATCGTGGCAGTTCGTGCAGAGGACTTCGCAATTCTCCAAGGTCGGTTCGCCGCCGAACGTGTCTGCAAGGCGATGGTCGTATTCGAATTTGGTTGGGAATAGTGGCGCGCTGCATGATTCGCAGCGACCATTCGCGCGTTTGAATGCCAAAACTTTGATCTTTTTGGGGAACTCTGTTCTCATGAAGCGCCCCCATCTCTTGCAAATTCTCCGTGCAGACGGGCTCTCGTGTTTCTGACGGACATCTCGGCTTCCGCCACGGTCGCGTAACGTCCGCAAAAATATTGCTTCCCATCGAGTCTCACCGAAGCGAGAAATTTCCCTCGGCGCTTATCGTAGTGAACGCCCTTGGGAAGATCGCGATAACTTCGCTGCGCTTGGTTGCAATTGTTCTGGCTTCTGGTTGCCAGCCGCAGATTTACCAGCCTGTTATCGGCCTTGTTTCCATTCCAATGATCGACCATGTAACCGGGCGGAATTTCGTCTCCCGTCGCAAGCATCCATGCGACCCGGTGTGCATAGAGTAATTTTCCGCTCACCCTTATCGTAAGGTAGCCGTTCGCGGCGGGTGATCCTGCATCCTTCCCGGCGTTGCGGCTATTGATAATTTTCCATACCCCATCAGTTTTAAAATGTTCGCGTGGGCGAACCTTCCAGGAAATAACCCCCGTGTTACTGTTGTAATTGAGGCAATCTGCCAGAAACGCGGCAACCTTGATGCCCTTGGAAAACTCACGCCTCATCGGAGATTCATTTCCGCACGTCGGGTTGCCTGGGACGTTCTCCAAGCCTCAAATCGCATTTCCTTGGCGTCCAGCTTGGCCTTGGTGACGTTTGCTATCGTGCGGGCTGCTATGCCTTGCTCGACGCAATCGCGATATCTACGGTGATCCCTGGCCCAATGCTCGGCCTTTGCTACAGAGGTCTCGTTGCTCTGATTGACCAGCTCGGAAAAGACGATCTTCTCCATCTTCTCCAGCTTGCGTGCTTCACCGTCCTCTTGCGCCCATTGAACGGCTAGGGCCTCGAAGTCAGCAACGGCACGGTCGATTGAATCGTGTTCGGCCACTAGAAGGGCACCTCGTCTCCGTCATCGCGGCGGGCACGATTGCCGCCATTGTCATCCTTGGGCGGGAAGGCCACGGCGCGGACTTCAATCTGCCCGTCCTTCAATTGTGGAATCGGGAGCGCGTTGAACGTCATCGAAAAGCCGTCCTTGCCCTTCATCGGGAACATCGTTCCGATACGGGTCCAGTAGGTTTTCCCATCCCGTTCCTGGGCAATGTTGATTGTGTAATGGCTGGTCACGCTGCTTTCTCCTGATTGAGGGCGGTTAGGGCGGCAACCTTGGCGTCCAATTCGCCCAGGAAATCCGTCACGAGGGATTCGAGTTCTTTGATTTTGCTGTCGTCGCGGTTCACGCGGGCGACGAACAGGGCGAGGTTGGCTGGCAAGCGCGGGTCGTAGGAAACGAAGTCGCACCACTTTCGCCCCGTGCAGGCCATCTGCCATTGCATTTGCGTTTCGTACTTGGACGGCACAGAGCCGCCCAGGACGGTTTCGATATGCGTGGCCGTGTTCGGGCACTTGATCTCAACAAGCCCATCCTCGCCCACATAGCCGTCAGGAGAGGCCGCTGAGTCCTTGATCGACGGGTGCGGGACCAATCCGACTTGGACGACGGACTCGTCCTGAAAGAACTCGTAGGCGGCGCGGGCCTGAGGTTCCGTCTCTGTGCCCCATTGCATTGCCGCGTTTGTGAACTTCTCTGCGGGCCGTCCCGTCAGGCGTTCCGCGATAAGTTCGGCCATGTAGTTGGCGCGCGATGCGCCCCATCCGGTTTTCGTCTTGGTGATTGCGTCGGATACGCGCGATGCCGTCACCTTGCCGACGCGGGCTTGCAGCCATTCGTCGGAGCCTTGTTCAAGTTGCTCGGTCATGCTGCTTTCTTTCGCTTCTTTTCGAGCGCGGCCTTAGCCTGCTCAAACTGGTTAGCGGGAATTGCGGAGACGAACTGAACGTTCATGTATTTGAGGAAGGCGTTTTTGTCGGCCCCGACTTCCTTGATCAGATCTTCGATGACCGTGATTTGATCGTCGGTGAGAACGCGCGGGTCGTTGCCCATCGGGACAACCACCCCACTGTCTTTGTCCGCATCGCTTGCGATCTCTGGATCGTCGCCCGTCTCAATTTGGAACGCCTTGAACAGCAAATACTTGTTCGCGCCAGTGAGGGCCTTGTATAATCCCTTATCACCGACGCCACCCTTGCTGTTGCGGTCATTGCCGCATCCAAAGGCGACGATCTTCTCAGGCCACACGTCTCCGTCTTTGTGGGCCAGCGTGTATTCGACCTCAACGACAGTGTTGCCGTAGTTGTCGATCTCGGATTTGGTTTTGCCTGACGGAATCAGGATCAGGCCAGCCTCGACCATCGCGGGCCGCAGGACAGCCAACAAATCACCTTCACCCGCGTACTTGTAGCCGTGAAACTTGTTCTCGCCCTGCTTCTGGACATACCCCACCTTCTGCATGACCTCATGCAACGCGGTGGTGATTGATTTCGGATATTCCATCGTTTTCCCTTTCACAAATTCCCAACCGGCACACACCGAACGACCTTCGTATAGCCATCAAGTTCGGGCAGTTCCTTCGCCACGAAATCCCTAGTTACTCCGCATCGCTTCTCTGACTTGTAGGACTCGACAGGCAGATCCACGAGGTACGCAACGCGGATCACAAATCGTTGTTCTTTCACCTCCGGTGCCTTCGCATCGCAGGCCGTCAATAGAAGTAGGAGAAGGGCGAGGGTGGGGCGCACAACATCGATGGGGTCGGTCACGCCGCTCTCCCCGGTCCATCTGGATTGACTCCGCTACGCATGGCACAAGCTGTTAGTGAGCTAGTAGCTGCCTGTGCGAGATGCGCCGTATCATCTCGGTACATCTCGGAGACGATGCAGAGTTTACGTGCGGCCAGGAACGAACCAGCCAATGCGGCTTGGCTTGTCCGCCAGTAGTCGAGGGTGCAGGACTCGCGGGCTGTCATCGGCCTACCCCTCGATATTTTCTTGCAGCGAACGCAAGGCCAGAACCGCATCTTTCATGCACCCGTCGAGATACGTGTCGCTGTTGAACGTCCGCATCTCTTCAATCTGACGAATGATGTTGTCTGCAAGATTGAGGATCGTGGCTTCCTGCCAGTTGGGGGAGAACGACTTCTGCCGGTCCTCCGCGTTCCACTGGTCTGCCCGTTCTCCGCTGATGTAGGTCATCCCGGTTCTCCTGAATGGGGGTTAGGCGTTCAGGCTGGCGCAAAAATCGCGAGCACGCTGCTTGATGCGCTCGCCCTCGGGCGTGCAATCAGCGGGGCCGCAATTGCCAACTGGATAGCTGTAGTGGGCGACAGCTTCGCCAAAGTTTTTGTCGGGACGACGGGGAGCCAAGACGCTCACGCCCCAATGCGAGAATTGCAGGTGATACTTACTGTGATCGCCGTATTGGTTCGTCATTTCCCATCTCCCATCTCGTTCCCGATCTATCGGGGGTATGGGAGGAATATACGCGCCTTGCGTATGCCTGTCAACGCAGAAAACGTATAAAAGACGCAAAAAAAGTGGCCCGCGCCACAAAAATGTGTAAACGCAGGCCGTTATAGGGCTATTGGTCCCGTTGGACTTGGCGGAACGTTAAGACGTTTCCGCCTGGTTTCGTGGGCGGGGCTTGTTCTTCCCGCCAGTGAGCATGTTCGCGTACGCCCGCCGGATCACTTCTGACGCTGCTTCTTCTGGCAGCTGGCCAATCATATCGACCAACATGTCGATGGCCTCCCGCGTGGGCATAGCCTCCCTCCCATCTATGATGGTAGTGAAGTCATCTTGACGGGCACCGGAGCCCCCGACAACAGCAGAATTGCTGGCTGGGGCAACGATTCCTGCGAGGGCCATAACCTCTGCGTGTGTGATGGCGGGCGAGCCTTTACCTGTAAGGGCATCGGCTGCTCGTTCCGCGATCTCGCGGGGAAGGTACTCCCGCACGAATAATTCGGGATCTAGATACCGCTGAACGCCCGAGGCTGTCTTGTACCCCATGCCGCGCGCGAGCTGGGCAATAGAGAGGCCGGCGCGGCTTCGGAGCGCCTCTAATCTCTCGGGAATCGTTAGGTTTTTCGTCACGCGGCAATATAGGTATTACGCCGTACGTTTTCCACGTTGACGAACGTACGCAGAGCGCGTATATTGCGCGTATGAAACCAGCAGAAGTCATCATTTCCAAGTTTGGGGGCATCAACCCCTTGGCCCGCGCGCTGGGTCACAAAAACGCCAGCACGGTACAGGGTTGGAAGGAGCGGGGGTTCATCCCCAGCCGCCAGCAAGCCCTAGTTCTGAGGGCCGCTAAAGACAACGACATTGAGCTTTCCGCTGCCGATTTCTTTCCGAGCGAGGCCGCGTAGCTAATGCGCCCTATGCCCCGCGAGATAGATCAGGACGTGATGCGCGAACAAAGCTGCGGCGTCCTCATGTCTTGCGAGGCAATCAATCAACACATCGCGAGCTTCGGCTCGCAACATCTCCCCGGTGAGAGCGTCCCCAACGCTCACGCCTGTGACGGCAGCGCCATTGGAAGCCTCCCCCAATCGCGCCCCATCAACGTTGGGAAATATTTTGTTCCCGATGCCGTCCGCTTCATTCGCAAGTTCGTCTCCGCGATCCGGCAAGACTTCGGTGACGAACAATTTCAACTGAGTCTGTGTGTGTCGCTTCATCGTCCTTCAACTGTAGGACGAGGCGCATGGAAACATCTTTCGGCAAACGCAAGAACGCAGCGAAAACAAATAACCGAAACATTCGGGGATCAATCGTGAGCGCGGCTGTCGCAATCGAACGAGAAATGCGGGAGTTCATCCCGACCGCTGTTCGCAGGGCAGGGACGGCAAAGGTCGTCGCCCTGTTTGCAGACGCCACACCGCGCGCTGTCGAGAATTGGAGCGAAGGGCAGAACCTACCGAGTGCGCCCGCGCTGATCTCGATGGCCCGACACATTCCAGAATTGAAAGCCAAGGTTCTCGAATGGCTCGACGCAGAGCAGGCCGCGAATGATCGCGACCCATCGCAAGTGCTGAATGAGATTCAGCGGCTTTTGCAAGACCGCACACGCTAACCAACGGGGGCAGGGGATATGGAATTAGACCGCGTGACCAACGAGAAAGGATCGGCTGTCCTAGACCGCACGCAGTCTATGGGCGGGGTGTCTTCCCTGGATGCTCCGCCCGTTTATTTTTCGGATGTGTTGATTGTCGCGAGTCAGTCGTCCTTCAACGTAACGGTTGAACACCGCCAAGTGTTTCCGATTGCGAGAATCATTCGGTTTGTATGTGACGAATTTCAGGTCTCGCAGATCGACCTTTTGAGCAATCGCCGGGATCGTGATTTAGCCCGCGCGCGGCAAGCTGGGTACTGGCTCTGCCGCAAGTTCACCTTGGCATCGTATCCGCAGATTGGGCGGATGTTCGGCGGGCGCGACCACACAACGGTCATGTATGGCCACAAGTTAGTGGGGCGTCACGTATCGCGCAGGACGGACTTCGGCGTTCGAGTATTGGCGTTGCTGGCCAAGATTAACGGACGCACGCAATGAATTTTCTGAACCTCCCTGTCCGAGCGATTGGCCTTCCCAGGGCTGCAACAAGGCGCTCGGTAACTTGCATCCCTCGGCTCACGTATCGGGCCGGGGGACTCTTTCGGGGGTCTGAGCAATGAAGGAAATTGAAATGAAAGATAACGCATTTTGGTATGGCATTTGGAAGCTCGTCGCAATTTGCTTCTGCGTTCTCGTTGGGTCACTCAGCGGCTGTGTAATCAATTCGCAATATACCGTGGCCCGCGCAATCAAGGATGGCGCCGACCCCATTAAGGCATCATGCGCAATCTCATCATGCAGCGTCGAGACGCGCCTAGCGCTTGGTCTAAGGCGCGACTAACCGATGTTTTTAGGCGCACTGATCCTTGGCGTGTTTCTTCTCTTCGCTCTCGCGATCTATCTCATTTTTCGCGAAGCCCGTCAGGACGCTTTGAAGGAGCGGGGGGAATGAAGCGCAACCGCGAAGAGGATCAGCTCCAAAAGGCCGTCGTTGAATGGCTACAGGTTCAAGAGAACCTTGGCCGCTTAACGTACTTCGCCGTGCCGAACAATCCGCGCAGCGCACGCGACGGCGCACGCCTCAAGCAGATGGGGCTACGAGCGGGAACGCCAGACCTTTGCATTCTGGCGAGGTCGCGCCGCCCACTCATGATTGAGTTGAAATCCCCGAAGGGACGGCTGTCGATTGATCAGAAAATTGCGCGGGATCGCCTTGATGAAAGCGGGTGTTGGGTCGCCGTGTGCCGCTCTTTTGATGAGGTAAAGACTGTTGTCGAAAATTGGTATTTCTCGGGATTCATTGTGACGAGGGCTGCATGATAAAAATGAGAGTGGATGCCCTGTCCGTTATTCCAGATGGGGCGTTGGAGCGCTTCGAAGCCAAATACATCCCGGAACCTAATAGCGGCTGCTGGCTATGGGACGCCGCCGTTTTGTACGACCGTGACGGCAAGATCAACTACGGCGTCATGGGCTGGAACGGCAAAAACACGCAACTAGCTCACAGAATTTCGTGGCGTTTGTTCCGTGGTGAAATTCCCGACGGCCTTTGCCTTCTGCACCGCTGCGACAACCGCATTTGCGTTAATCCGGCCCACCTTCGCTTGGGCACCTACGCCGAGAACAACGCAGACATGGCCGCAAAGGGGCGTTCCTGTCACGGGGAGAGGCGCGCTGCACTCAGCCGGAGGAATTGGGCGAACCCCGAGACGAGCGCGCGGATGTACGCAGGACGCGCGAAACTAGTTGGTGTCAGCCGAGAACCTACAAACCCGTACCGAGACGATAAGGGGCGATTCACCTTCAAGGAGCCCACCGCATGATTCAACTGGCGTTTCCATTCCCCCGTGACTGGCACGAAGCCCGCGTAGCAGAGGCAGAGAAGCGTTGCCTGGACGCGATCAAGGGGCACAAGAAAAGAATACCGCTCTACGACCGAGTGAAGTTCTACAGGACGGCTCAGTTACGCCACGAACTCTCCCTCGTATCAAAGACAGACAACCGGAAGGCGGCGGCATGAAGGTGGACACAAAACTTGCTTCTCGCTGCGTCGATATCGTCCTGCACATCGATGGACAGGATGGAAACGTTATCGTATTGGCAGGCGAAGCGCTGGCTGGGATCAAACAACTCGCCAAGGAAATCCGCGAGTTCGATGAGAGGATGAAGGCGGCGTGATGCTGAACTTGATCTCCCTTGGCGCTGGCGTTCAGTCAACCACAGTAGCTCTCATGGCTGCTGCTGGCGAGATTGGGCCTATGCCGGACGGGGCGATCTTTGCTGATACAGGGTGGGAGCCAAAAGCCGTCTATGGACATTTGGAGCGGTTAAAAAAAGCGCTGCCGTTTCCTGTCTACATTGTTTCGGCGGGAAACATTCGGGCCGATGCAATTACGCGAAGCAATACGACAGGCCAACGTTTCGCTGCGATCCCTTGGTACACCATTTCCCCTCGTGGAAAGAAGGGCATGGGGCGGCGTCAATGCACCAGCGAATATAAACTTAACCCGATTAAGCGGAAGGTCGTTGAGCTAAACGGCGGACAGCGCCGGAAGGCATCCACGGAAATGTGGATCGGCATTTCTACGGATGAAGCCGTGCGCATGAAACCGTCGCGGGTGCAATATATCAAAAACCGCTGGCCGTTGATTGAACTCGGCATGAGCCGACGAGATTGCAAGCAATGGCTTTCAAACCACGGATGGGATGCCCCCCGTTCAGCTTGCATCGGATGTCCGTTTCATAACGACGAAGAATGGCGCGGACTCTCGCCGGAAGAATTTGCGGACGCTTGCGAGGTTGACACAATCATTCGGCATCAGCCCGGTTTTCGGGCTGAACAATACGCCCACCGCTCCCTGGTGCCGCTCGCAAAGATCGATTTCCGAACCCTGGAAGACAAGGGCCAACTTAACATGTTCAATAACGAATGCGAAGGGATGTGCGGCGTATGACTCAATCCCGTCGCCTCTCTGCCCTAGAGACAGCCGTGAACATAACGGTCGGCTTCATCATCTCCTGGCTGCTTAGTTATTTCATCCTCCCGATGTGGGGCTTTGCTCAATCAGCGAGCGCGGCAACCACGGTGACGATCATCTACACGATAGCCTCGGTGGCCAGATCCTACACCCTACGACGGATATTCAATGCGCTATGACGCCGGAACAACTCGTAAGCCTAGCCCTGGTCCAAGCCCAGAACGACAAGGACAGGGCGTTGCATCTTCTCGCTATGGAAGTCTGCGCGCAGATGCAGACGGGCTACTACAGGCCGGAACCAAGGCACGAAACATTGCCGATAGAGAAGGCACCGGATCCGCTGTGATGGGGAAGGGGTGATGATGTACGGCTCCGTGTGCAGCGGTATCGAGGCGGCCAGTGTTGCTTGGCGATCGCTTGGCATGGGCTGCGCGTTTGTGTCCGAGATCGAGAAATTCCCCTGCGCGGTGCTGACCCATCATTACCCCGACGTTCCGAACCACGGCGATATGACCAAGTTCAAGGATTGGCCCGATGAATCAATTGACCTTCTTGTCGGCGGAACGCCATGCCAATCTTTCTCAGTCGCCGGCCTCCGAAAAGGCATGGCAGACCCGCGTGGCAACCTGGCCCTTACCTTTCTGGCGATTGCTGACCGATATAGGCCCCGTTGGCTGCTTTGGGAGAACGTCCCCGGCGTCCTGTCATCGAATGGAGGACGGGACTTTGGTTCCATCCTCGGGGGCATGGTCGAACTCGGGTATGGCATCGCCTACCGAGTGCTTGACGCTCAATACTTCGGAGTTCCACAGCGCCGCCGTCGCGTGTTCGTTGTCGGATATCTTGGAGACGCAAGACGTGCCGCAGCGGTTCTATTTGAGCGCCACAGCCTGTCGGGGAATCCTGCGCCGCGCAGAGAAACGGGGGAAGACGTTGCCGGCACCCTTGGCGGCGGCTCTCAGTCGCGTGGCTGGAATAACAGCCTAGATGTGAGCGGGGCGTTTATACCGATCAGCGCGGGCACCGTCGGTGCCCGCGCTGGCTCTGGTACGGATGATCTCTTGAACAACGGTTTGATTGCGCGTTGTGTCACAACGCGCGAAGGCTCGCGGCAAGACCCATCCATTGAGACGCTTATTCCTGCTTTATGGTCGATTACGCCGTCAAACAGCAACAAGGATTACAACGCGCGCTTGGCTGACAAGGCCCAAGCCGTTACCGCGGGCGGCAACCGTCCTAGCGCCCGTGACGGCGATTTGGTCGCGTTCTCTTGCAAGGATCACGGGGCCGACGTTGGCGAACTATCCCCGACGCTCCGCAGCATGGGCCACGATGGAAGCCATGCGAACGCTGGCGGACAGGTCGCGATCGCTCGAACACTCACGCGCCGATATGACGGCTCACCGTCCAGCAACGGCCAAGGGTATGAAATCATACATGCGGGCATCGCCGTCCGTCGCCTGACGCCGCGCGAGTGCGAACGCCTTCAAGGATTTCCCGACGATTACACGCTAATCACGTACCGCGGGAAGCCCGCTGCTGACGGCCCTCGATACAAGGCCCTCGGCAACTCAATGGCCGTTCCGGTCATGCGCTGGATTGGCGAGCGCATCCTTCAATCAAACACAGAGGCATAACGTGGCGCGCGAATTTGGCCGTCTAAAAACATCGATGTGGCAGCGTCCGAAATTTCACGCGCTTTCGGACGACGGCAAGATGCTGTGGCTGTATCTGATCTCGTGCCCACATGGCAACGCCATCGGCGCCTTCGTGGTATCGCTCGGATACATGATGGCGGACCTGCGTTGGCAACTGGAGAGACTTACCGAAACGGTATCGGAACTGTTAGAAAACGGTTTCATAGACCGTGACGATACCTTTGATTTGGTCGTCATCCGCGACTGGTGGCAGCACAACACCATTGAAAATCCCAAGGTCGCTATCGGCGCGATGAAGGCGTTCAATTTATTGCCTCAATGCCCAACACTTTTGGCGGCTTTCTGCGATTTTTCAGTATTGCCTGAACCACTATCGAAACTGTTTAGCGAACAGTATCCAAACGGTATCGATATCAAAAAGCCTGAGCCTAGCCTTAGCCAAGCCAAGCCTGAGCCACATAGCGCGCCTTCGGCTGCGCTCGTTGTGAAACGTGAAACATCGAACATTCGGAAGAAAGGAACCCGCCTTGCAATCGATGCAGAGCCTGACGAGCAAGATATCCGCTACGCTGGGGGCGAATACGGATGGAGCGCCGAGCGGATCGCCCTTGAATGGTCCAACATGCGCGACTGGTCCCAATCCAGCCGGAACGGGGCCAAGCTCGACTGGCGGGCAACGTGGCGCACCTGGGTCCGCCGTCGTGAAGGCGAGTGCGCCAACGCCCAATGGAAACCCACTGCCGACCGTACAGCAACCCGCCGTGCCGCAATCTACGATGCGCTCCGTGATGAGCTTCCTGGAAACGAGGCGGGAACAATCGACGGTGACGGGGCGGGCGAAGTTGACGGACTCGGAACGGTCGATGCTGAGTTCGACTCTGCCGAGCTTGGAAGCAATGGCGAAACCGTCCGACCCGAAGTCCTTCGCAGTGGCAATGGACAAACTCCTAGCCTGGACAAAGATGATGGGGATCGAGACGGACGAAGCCGAAGCGACGAAGCTATACCGGACGACTATCGGGGACTTGCCGGTCGATCTCCTGCTAACGGCCATTGGACGAACGATCCAGACGCACGTTTACCACTCGCTGCCGAAGCCAGCGCACATCCGGGGGCACGTCTCGGAGGAGTTGGCGAGACGGAGAAACGCATTGACGACGGCGCGGGTATTGATGGCGCCGACCCGCTCGACATTCCAGATTTCCTCCGCAGATCGGCTTGAACGCATGAAAGAGCTATCGAGCAATTGGCCAGATCCGAAAGAACGGAAAACGGTTGCACCCAAAGCCCTCCCCGTACCCGGAGGCCCAGGATCAATGGCAGCAGCGCAAGAGCTAACTGAGAACACGGAAGCAGCCTAACCCCCACCAATAGGGAATGAAGCATGAATTACGACGGGCATATTGGATTGATCATCGATGCGGCGCGCAATGTGGTTGCGAGTCCTTCAAACGAGTACGGTTTGGAACGGCTGGCAAATTTACTCAAGGAGTACGACCGCGACCGTCGCACAGAGAACATCCGCTCGCTTGCAAAAATGACGCAGAAACCAGCGCCGCCAATGAGTCATCTTCAAGATGCGATGTATCGTCAGCAGTTTAGTGGCAGCCCATTCTCGTACCCATTTATCTAACCCCCAGGGTGATCTGACATGAGCGAGTGGCAAGATATTTCAACAGCGCCGAGGGATGGGACGCATGTTGATTTGTATTTTCCGGGGAAGATTGGCCGCAAAACTGATTGGTGGTTTTCGCGCGATCCGATTTGGGGGGGCGATGGAGAATGGATTTCGGAATACCGTGAGTGCGGTCAAGATTTAACGGCGATCTACCCCAACACAAAACCCACCCACTGGATGCCATTACCCACCCCACCACAGGATAAGACATGAATATGTTTGGTTACTTCGCCGCACTTGTGCTTGGTTTTATCTCTGGCGTGTGTCTCGCTCAATCTCATTGGGAAAAAGAAACTGTTAGGCATGGTGTTGCTGATTATTCGCAGACCACTGGCCAATGGCAATGGAAGGCCCAGCCATGACCGACACAACAGACCCTGAGACCGATTGGAGGCTGAGCGATCCAATACCGTCGCCATCGTTCAAATGGTTTTGGCGAACTCTGAATATCTCGCGGATGTTTTGTTCGTTCTACATCGGGTCAGGCGGCAACACATACGGCGACGTGGTGATCTGGATTGGGCCACTTTACATCTCGTGGAATTACAGGCCGTTCCCGCTTGAATGGTACACTGAGCAAATCGAGGACACCCCATGAGCGAACAGATGGTGGAGATCATTGCGTTCGCAGCAAAACCGCATGTTTATGACTGCGCTACGCAGGACGATGGGACGGATTGCGCTCACGACATCATCACCGCACTACAGCGCGCAGGCTACGTCATCGTAAGGCAAGAGGATATTGATAATCTAAACAAACTGGTGCTGGATTTTCTTGCCGAGCAGGTTGCGAGGGCCGATGCACTTGGTATCGCGGTCAAACCAGATCACCGCGCCATGCTAACCGCAGCTAAGGGAGTAGGGGGATGACGTGTAAATGCCCCACATGCGGATCTGCTGTCGATCGCCGGCTTTTGGTTTCGCTAGACACCAATACGCTTGTCGTTGATGGCCAGGAAATACGGTTGCTGCCGGCGGAAGCAGAAATTGCTTGGGTTATAGCCGCAGCCTATCCAGGAACAGCTACGACGCGGGACATTTTGATGAAAGTGCGCCCGGTGAACGACGAAAGCGTAAATACACTGAGGCTCGTCCGCACGCAAATATGCCAATTCCGCCGCAGGATAGCAGGCTCGTCAATTTCCCTAGTCACTGAAACTATGCGTGGCTATCGGTTTGAACTCGCCCCAATGCTTCAAGCCGCCGAATGACTACTGCCGCACATAGCCCTGTTGCTTGTAGTCCTCGATACACTGCTGTTCGCGTATGGCGGAAGAATTGGCAACCAGGCCATGCAGGCTATATGGCCCGCACTGAGCCGACCGCCCATCCTTATGAACCATGACAACCGGCACACTTTGCGCCGCGCAACCGACAAGAAACAAACCAATCACCGGGATCAGGAATCGCATAGAAGCCACCCATAAAGGTTATCCTGATTTGCATATAGACCGAACCAACGCCGAACGCCAGAGACGACGGAGGGAACGCGAAGCCCTCGGCTCGTTATTCATGCGCGGTGATATGCCTCTCAATCTTGTCTCCGTTCTCGTAGAGCGAGGCTACCTTGAAGGCGGCGCATCGCTTGATCCAGTTTGCCGTGGCCAAGCCCTCGTTGATTTCGCGCTGCATCATCTCAAGAAATAGTAACGGCGTGTCTGAGAGACACAGCCCGTAGGGTTTAGTTTGCCGTGTATGGCGGCACGTTTAAATCCAAAACAGGACGAGCGTTCGCGCTCCGCGATACAGACCACACAGCTCTGTAAGCGTTTGAACGCCTTTGCATTGGGTGAAAAAGACCCACAAAGCAAAAAATCGGTCGATATGACCGATACTCAAGTGCGCGCTGCCTTGGGTTTGCTCAAGAAAACACTCCCAGATCTTTCGACGATTGACCAGACCACGACGCACGAGGCTGGCGATACGTTCCAAGCATTCATGAAGGCCCTTGATGGCAGAACGCGCGGCATACCTACAAGCCGTTGATCAGTTCGCCGATTGGCGCTGGCGGCTCAATAATCTGTATTTCATTACAGATAAGGCCGGCGCTCGCGTTCAATTTCAGATGAATTGGGCGCAAGAAGCCCTCTTTGACGAAATGCACTACATGAACGCGATATTGAAGGCCCGTCAGTTGGGCTTCACGACGTTCATTCAGTTATTCATGCTCGATGCTTGCGTGTTCAACAGCAACATCCGAGCGGGCACGATTGCCCACACCCTTGGGGATGCGCAGACGATTTTCCGGGACAAAGTTAAATTCCCTTATGACAACTTGCCGGATCAGATCAAAGCAGCCGTCCCCATCCTCCATGACAACGCGACCGAACTCATGCTTGGCAATAATTCGAGCATTCGAGTCGGTACATCCCTGCGGTCGGGAACGCTGCAATATCTCCATATCTCGGAATATGGAAAGCTGTGCGCCAAGTACCCCGAGAAGGCCCGCGAAGTCCGAACGGGCGCGCTGAATACGATTCAGGCGGGCCAGGTCGCTTTTGTGGAAAGCACGGCGGAAGGGCAGGAGGGGCATTTCTACGAGATTTGCGAGGCGGGCCAGTCCAAGTCCCGTAGCGGCACACGTTTAACGCCGCTCGATTTCAAGTTTCATTTTTTCCCGTGGTGGAAGTCGCCGGAATACGAGATCGACCCAGCCGGCGTGGTGATCTCGGCTGAGATGGAAAGGTATTTTGCCAAGCTCACCGCGAATAACGGCATCCGATTAACTGCGCCTAAAAAGGCTTGGTACGTCAAGAAGGCCGAAAACCAAGGCGGCGATATGAAGCGGGAATACCCGTCAACCCCGCAGGAGGCATTCGAGGCAAGCGTTGAGGGTGCCTACTACTCCGACCAAATGGCCAAGGCCGAGAGCGACGGACGCATTGGCTTTTTCCCGTATGTGCCGGGTTATCCCGTTCATTCGATTGCAGACATCGGCATGGATGACGCGAACAGCGTCTGGCTCTTTCAGATTCTGCCGGGTCGTGTGCGCTGCATCGGCTATTTCGAGATCGTTGGCGCGGGCATGGATGGAATGCTCGACGAACTTGAGGAGCGCAAGGATGAGCGCGGTTATGTCTACGGCACACACTACATGCCCCACGACATCCGCGTTCGTGAATGGACGCGCGGCGGTCTAACTCGCATCGAGATCATGTTGGCCGAGGTTAAGCGCCGTGGCTTGGGAACGGTCGAGAAGGTCGAGAAAGCCTACGTCGATGACCGAATCCAGGGAACGCGCCGGATGCTCGATATTGTCGAGTTTGATGAATCCGGCTGCGCCCAGGGTGTTAAGTGCCTTAAGGCATATCGAAAAGAATGGGACGAGGATCTCGGCGTGTGGAAAGACAAGCCACGCCACGACTGGGCCTCGCATGGTGCCGATTCATTGGGCGGCCTGGCGCTGTTCTACACCGGATTGAAGGCGGAACCGAATAAGCCGGAGGTGGGTCGTACGTTGATCGTTGGCCCGAATCCTAACGGCGCATCCCTCAACGATATGTGGAAGGCGCACGAGCAGACCACGCAGCGCCATTCCAGAATCTAATTCCGAGATTGTGCCATGAACATAACGAGTAAATTCCAATGAGCGGCGTATTGAATCCATACCGCTATCAATACGAGACGGTTGCGGCGTCTCAGACGGGCCAAGTCCTAGGCGGCACGGGTGCCACGGGCGATTACATCCACCGTCTGATCATCAGCAATGTCACGGTCGCAACGGCTAGCGTAACCATCATTGATGGCTCTACGTCGATTGTGATTCAGACGGGCGCAGCGGGCTTGGTTGCGGGCGTTTACAGCGTCGAACTCAACATGCGCTCGAATACCGGGCCTTGGTCGATCACCACGGGTGCCGGCGCAACGGTCGTTGCTGTTGGGATCTTCTCCGCATAATGAACGCGCTCGCCCCCGAGATGCAGAAGGCATTGAAGCTGGCCCAGGCATTGGGTCAGAACGGGGACAGTCTGCTTGTCCACATCAACAAGCGTGAGGCGGCGCTTCTCGATAAGGTGACGGACGGGGCAAGCGTAAACCCGAAAACCGGCCTGCTCGCGTTCGATGACGGAGATTGGAGCAGCGCGGGCGATTGGGCTGGTTCGGCTGGTTCGGACAACTGGAACGACAGTTGGGGAGGCTCTGATAATTGGGGCCGTGGTGAATCTGGCGGAAAGGCCGAAGGTGGTTTCTTCGGTGATCCGAGCAACACCGATCCTGCGCCGGGGCCTGAGGCATTCCAGCTAAGCGGCCCTGGCGCTCCCGGCAATAACACGTACGGCGAAACCGTTGAGAACTACGAGAACTTTCTAGAACGCACCATGGGCCTGAATCTCAAAGATCAGGCCCAGCAGATGTACGCAACCGGCCCCCAAGACAAGGGCGCTCTTGCCAATTTCATGGCATCGCCCACGTCGTACATTTGGGACACGATTTCAAATTCTCCAACGGTCATGTCTACGCTTGGGTCGCTCGCTGGCTTGGCGTTGGCCGGTCCTTTCGGTGCGGCGCTTGGCTCGTTCGCTGGCGGCAAGATCGGCGGCATGGGCACAGGTGAGGCGCTGGGAACGGGGATCGGCGGATTGGCTGGCGGTGCGCTTGGTGCCGGTCTCGGCCTTGGTATCACTGGCGGCATCGCGGGCAGTTACGGCGGCGGCAAGCTCGGCGCCAGCTTCGATGATGAAAAAGGCTACACGAACCAGAGCGTTGCATCCGGCGCTGGGAAAAGCGGGGCGCACGGCACGGGCGTTAGCGCGGGTGAAAATCCCGTAGGTGGGGGAAGTTCTCCCCAACAGGGCACGGGCGACAATGCGGGCGGCTACGACAATTCCGCACTCGCTCAGGCGATGATGGGGCGTGTCCCGACTCCGCACCGTTTTGTAAACCCTCGCTCGCTGGCGTCGTACTATGGCTGATACGACCGGCCAAACCGCTCCGATGCAGCGTTATCTGCAAAAAATTGCAGAGTACGACAACGCGTTCAAGAAATGGGACGCGCGCGTTACCAAGATCATCAAGCGTTACCGTGACGACACGGGCGCGAACACGTCGTCGGGTAATCGCCCGGCCAAGTTCAATATCCTGTGGTCGAACGTCCAGACCATTATCCCAGCGGTCTATGCCAAACTCCCGAAAGCGGATGTCTCCCGTCGTTTCGGTGACAGCGATCAGGTAGGCCGCGTTGCCGCTCTGTTGATCGAGCGCGCGATTGATTTCGAGATCGAGCATTATCCCGATTACCGCGCGACCATGAAGAATTGCGTTACGGATCGCTTCTTGGGCGGTCGTGGCGTGGCCTGGGTGCGATACGAACCGCACATCAAGGCGCAGGAAATTGATCAGCCAGAGGATGGAGTCCAGGTCACTGAGGACGCGGAGCCGGAGGAACAAGGCTCAGAGGTTCCCGAGGAGATCGAATACGAGTGCGCCCCTGTCGATTATGTCCACTGGAAAGACTTCGGACATAGCGCGGCCCGAACCTGGGAGGAGGTGACCTTAGTCTGGCGCTGGGTCTACATGAACAAGAAGGCGCTGGAAGAGCGTTTTCCTGAGAAGTGGAAAACCATCCCCATGAATGAGGGGCCGGAACCGCTCACGGGGAATTACCCGAAGAAGGACAACGACCAGGCCAAAATCTGCGAGCTGTGGGACAAGGAAACCAAGACCGCCTATTGGTTCTGCGAAGGGTGCAACGATTTTCTGGACGAAGTGCCAGACCCGCTTGAGTTGGAAGGCTTCTTCCCCTGCGATAAGCCGCTCTATTCGACCACGACTTCGGACAGCCTCGTTCCCGTCCCGGATTTCGTGCTGTATCAGGACCAGGCCACCGAACTCGATATCCTCTCGGATCGTATCGACGGGCTTGTGAAGTCGTTGCGCGTTCGTGGCGTCTACGATGCCTCTGTGCCGGCGCTTCAACGTCTGTTGACCGAAGGCGATAACAACACGCTCATTCCGGTCGAGACGTGGAATCAATTTAGCGAAAAGAACGGGCTTAAAGGCTCAATCGATCTGCTGCCCTTGGACACGCTCGCTCAGGCATTGCTCCAATGCTATCAGGCGCGGGCGGACATCAAGGCGCAGATTTACGAAATCACGGGTATTGCGGATATCATCCGTGGGCAGACGGAAGCCTCTGAAACCGCGACGGCTCAACAGATTAAGGGCCAGTACGCCGGTTTGCGCCTCCGTTCGATGCAAGAGGACGTAGCCCTCTTTGCGACAGGACTGATCCGCCTGAAAGCGCAGATCATCTGCCAGAAGTTCCAGCCCGAAACCATCCTGCAATACGCGGCGGTTCAGCAATTAGCCCCCGCTGATCAGCAATTGGTCCCGCAGGCGCTTCAATTGATCAAATCTCGCCCCTTGCGCAATTTCCGCATTGAGATCGCGGCGGACTCGCTCGTCCAGATCGATGAGCAACAGGAGAAGCAGAGCCGCATCGAGTTCGTGACCGCCATCGGCGGGTTCATCGGTCAGGTTGCCGAGGTTGCGCAAGCCACACCGCAGATCGTCCCGCTTGGGATTGAGTTGATTAAATACGCGGTTAGAGCCTTCAAGCAGGCCCGCCAGATCGAGGGCACGATTGACGCCCTACTGGAACAGGTCAAACAGCAGCAACAGCAGGCCGCAGCTAATCCGCAGCCCAAGCCGGACCCGGAAATGCAGAAACTACAGGCCGAACAACAGAACGCCCAGGCCGACCGGCAGATGCAGGCTCAGAAGGACGCGCAGGAAGTCGAACTGGAGAAAATGCGCATGGCCAACGACGCCATGCAGAAGCGCATGGAAATGCAGATGGAGGAAATCCGGGCGGCGAACGAAAACGCGCTCGAAATCAAGAAAATGCTCATGCAGTTCGAGCAGGACCGCGTGATGCAGCGCGAAGCCAAGGAAATGGACCGGGAAACTGCCATCGAGGTGGCGAAGAACACACCGGAACCGAAGGAAGCGGCGGCATGAGGCAGATCATCGCCCGCTGGTCGCACGTGACCCATGAGCAGGTCCCCCTCGATTACGTCGAGGAAGGGGCAAAGCTGCAAATCATCCGGGACATCGAGCCTTACAAATCCATGATTACGGGCGAGCGCATCAAGTCGCGCCGCGATCACCGTGACCATCTGCGCGCCCACGGCTGCATCGAAGTCGGCAACGAAAAGATGGAAACCAAGAAAAACCCAGGGGAGAGCAAGACGCGCAGGGAAGCCCTCGCGCGCCAATTGTCCGGCATGACCGATTCACAGGCCGGCCAAATCCTCCAAACCTTCCACAACATGAGCCGCCGATAACATGGCCGAAGCCCAAACCATCGAACCCGCAGCCGTAGGCGAGATTGAAACCGTCAACACGGACGAACGACGCAACCTTCTTGCCGAGCAATTGGAGAAGGTCGAGCCGGTAGCCGTAGCGGAACCGAAGGAAGAAAAGACCGAGCAGACCGCAGCCGAACGTGCGCGCGATGCCTCGGGCAAATTCGTTGCGAAAGATCCTGCGGCTGTCTCCCCGCAGAAGCCGGAGGGGAAAGAGGTTGCCACCGCCTCTCCCCCTCCGGCCAGCGAGGAGCCGTGGAAAAAGCCCCCGCAATCGTGGAAGAAAGACGTTCATCCGCATTGGGAAAAGATTCCGCCCGAAGTCGCGCAGTATGTCCACGAACGCGAACAGCAGACCCGCGCCAGCGTCGAGCAGATCATCCCGAAGGCCCGCTCATACGATTACATGCTCAAGGCAATTCAGCCTTTTGCAGAGAATATCCGCATCGCAACGGGCGGCACGTCGGACCAGCACGTTATCCAGGCCGTTAAGGGCCTCATGGAGGCGGACCACATCCTTCGCACGGGAGCGCCCGAACAGAAACGCGCGTATGTGTTCCGCCTGGCGCAAGTGTACGGCGTGAACCTGGGCGATGTGTCCGATGCGCCACAGGTCAACCCACAGGTATTTACGATTGAACAAAAACTGGCCGCATTGGAAGGACGACTCGAAAGCGAGCGCCAAGCCCAAGCGGAGGCGGAAAACCGTTCACTATTGAACGATATTCAACAATTTGCTACAAAGCATGAGCATTTCGAGACGCTCAAGCCCAAGATGATCGGCCTGTTGAATGCCGGTCTCGCCACGGGGCTTGATGACGCCTACACCCAGGCGCTGCGTCTCCACGACGATCTGTTCCAAGCCGATCTTGCGGCCAAACAGGCCCAAGCAGAAGCCGAACGGATCAAGAGTAAGGATGCTGCGGCTAAGTCCGCGCGTTCTGCTGCGGTAAGCGTCAGAAGCGGCACACCCACCGGCAACACGGCTCCCAAAGCGCAAGACAGGCGTGCAATGCTCGCTGAGCAGTTCAGCGAACAGGATGCGCGTCTTTGATCTCACTCGATAGGAGTTTGCGATGGCATTCGCAAATAGCTCTATCAGCGACATCATTGCGACCAATATTCAGAGCCGCACGGGTGAACTCGCTGATAACGTCACCAACAACAACGCGCTGCTGCGCCGACTGAAAGAGCGCGGCAACGTCAAGAAGGTCTCGGGCGGTAACGTGATTTTGCAAGAAATCATGTACAACGACCCGAACACGAACAACACTAACAGCTATAGCGGCTATGAAGTGTTGAACGTGGGTCAGAACTCGCCCATCAGTGCGGCTCAGTTCTCGTTCACGCAGTATGCGTCGGCCATCACGATTTCCGGCCTGGAGATGATCCAGAACACCGGGAAAGAGGCGATCATTGATCTCCTCGACGGTCGTATGCAAGTCGCGGAAGCCCAGCTTGCCAACCGTATCGGCGGCGACATCTACCTCGACGGCACCGGCAACAGCGGCAAGAACATCACCGGCCTCGCGGCTGCGGTTCCCGATGACTCGTCCTCGGGCACCTACGGCGGCATTGATCGCGGGACGTGGACGTTCTGGCGCTCGGTGTACTACTCCGGCGTAACCAACGGCGGTGCGGCTGTCTCGGCTTCGAACATCCAAAAATACATGGATTCGATTGCCGTTCAGTTGATCCGTGGCACCGACAAGCCGGATCTGATCGTCACTGACAACAACTACTACTCGCTCTATCTCCAGTCTCTCCAGTCCATCCAGCGCGTGACGGACTCGGGCGGCTCGATGCAGGGCGCGGGCTTTGCCTCGCTGAAATACTACGGCGCCGGCATGTCGTCCGATGTGGTCCTCGACGGCGGTATCGGTTCCGATGCCACGGCAAACCATATGTGGTTCCTCAACACGAAATACATCTTCCTGCGTCCGCACGCCGACCGGAACTTCGTTCCGATTGGGGGCGAGCGTCAGGCCGTCAACCAGGACGCTATCGTTAAGCTGATCGGTTGGGCGGGCAACATGACCTCCAGCGGCCCGCAGTTCTGCGGCGTCCTGATCGCCTAAAGGAGTAATGAATCATGGCTACTAACATCACTCCGCAGGCTTGGAACGTCCTCGATAGCGTCGGCGGGTATTTGCCCCTCGACGTTGCGGATGCCGGTGCAGCGACCGCGAACAGCGGCGCGACCGTCTATCCCGTCCAGCCCTCGTCCCTGGGCAAGGTTGTCCGCGCCGTCAATGCCACGTATGGCGTCGGCGAGTTCATCCTTCTGAAATCGGCGGCCTCCACGCTCGTCGGCTCTCTGGTTCGCTACAACGCAACCACTTGGCAGGCTACCCTCAACCCGAACACGGCCAACCTTGCCGGCCCCGTCGCTGTTGCGATGGCGGCCAGTTCGGCGGGCAGCGAATTTGTTTGGCACCAGATCGGCGGTCTGGCGGTCATCAAGAAAACCGCTGTTCAGGTTGCGCCGGGCGTTGCGGTTTACCAGTCTGCCACGGCTGGCCGCATTATGAACACCCAGGCTTCCGGTAAGCAGATCCTGGGTGCGAAGTCGGCAAACTTGACGACTGTGACCAGCACGACCTCCACGTTGGTTGTCCTGCTCGACCGTCCGCATATGCAGGGCCAGGTCGTCTAATGATCACGTCGGGCAACCTCAACGAGGTCGTCCCTGTGGTCTGCAACACAGGCGACTCCGAGATAACGTCGAACATGCGTTCTTCGTTGTCTCGGGGCCTGCCTGAGTTGGCGTTCGTTCCTGCGCATGATGGGGGCGCTGTCATTGTCGGCGGCGCTCCTTCCATGCGTGCGCTTATCCCCATGATCCGCGCCTTCAAGGATGCAGGGGCTAAGATTTTCGCGCTCAATGGCGCGATGCAGTTTCTGTCCTCCCAAGGAATTGAAACTGATTATTTTGTCATGCTCGACGCGCGCGAAGGTAATCTTCGCTTTGTAGAACACCGCGACAGCGTGAAATATCTTCTCGCCTCCCAAGTTCATCCCGGCGCGTTCGATCTTCTGGCCGACGAGGATGTGAGCCTGTGGCATCCGAATTTCCCCGGAGCCATCGATATCATCGGGCGTGAAGCCCTTATGATCGGCGGCGGCACAACGGTTGGCCTCCAAGCCATGTCGATTGCGTATGTCCTGGGCTACCGGGCAATTCATCTATTTGGCTTCGACAGTTCCTATTCCGACGATGACGGCCACGCATATCGCCAGGATTTGAATGATGGCGAGCGTATCGAGGAAGTGACGGTAGCGGGGAAGGTCTACCGCGCGGCTCCCTGGATGGTTCGCCAAGCGATGGAATTTCAGGAAACCGCCAGCCAACTGGCTAATGACGATTGCACGATCATGGTTCACGGGGAGGGGCTGCTTCCGGCCATCGCCGCGAACATGATGCGCGAACCGCTGACCGTCCTGACCGTTTATCGCTCCGGTGGGGCTTATTCCGAAGAATACGTGCATCGCCTCAAGGCGGGCGTTGAAAGCCATCTGACCATTCCTCACCGTTTCGTCTGCCTGTCGGATGTTGCCATCGACGGCGTGGAATGCATCCCGCTTGAACTCGGTTTGCCGGGGTGGTGGTCAAAGCCGGAAATTTTCCGCCCCGATCTTCCGTTCAATCGGGTTCTGTATCTCGACTTGTCATGCATCGTGCGTGGGCTTCTCGATGACATGGCCATGCAGGACGATATCTGCATCACGTCGGATTGGTACTACGGCGGCCCATCGCAATCGGTCCTGCTCTACAACGTCGGGGACTTTGCCAATTTGTGGGAATCCTTCGCGGCTGATCCAGCCAAGTGGATGACTGAAGGCGACAAGATGATCGCGCCGAATTTTGGCGATCAGATTCTAGTCCGCAATCTGCCCGTCCCTAACATGAAGTATTGGCAGGACGTTCTTCCGGGGCACCTCGTCTCCTACAAGGTCCACTGCCAGACGGGCATCCCCGTGAACGCCCGCCTCGTCAAATTCCACGGGAACCCGAAACCACATCACGTCGGCTGGCTTGAAGCGCCTGCCGCTCAAGTCGCTTAGGAAAGGAAACTATCATGTCAATTCCATCTCGCGTTTTGTCGGCGGGTTCTTCCCCGCTGCTGTCCTCTGTCATTTGCGGGGACGGGGCAACTGCTGTAGCCGGTGCCGGTTCCACCCAGGCAACTGCCACGCAGTTGTCGGCGGTTTTTAACAACGTTTCGACCAACCCTGCGTCGGGCGGGGTCAAGCTCCAGCCGTGCGAGGAAGGGGCGGTGGTGTTCGTCTATAACACCGACTCCGACACTGTGACGGTCTACCCGTATGAGACCTCTGGCGTAACCATCAACGGTTCGTCCTCGACCACTGTTGCGCAGAACAAGACGCGCATCTTCTTCGCCACGTCCGCGACGACGTGGATGTCGATGCTGGGGGCCTAACATATGCCCCTAGATAGCGACGTTCAGAACGCGGACGAGCGATTGCACGTCCAGTTCTACGAGAACACCCGCGAAGGATCGAACAAGGGCAAGACCTATGTTCGCATCGTCGTCCCCGGCGATCAGTTGAACATCGTTGATCGCCCCATGCGCGAAGGTGACAAGCAGCGGTTTCCTCGCCAGTGGCTGTATCACCAGATGCAGAACAACGAGATCCCCGTCGCCGGCATCTCCTTGGCGGAATGGCACAAGGATCGCCCCGACGACATCGGGGAAATGCAGGTGAACGAACTCAACGTCCTGCGGTTCCAAGTGGTCGAACAGGTCGCGATGGCTTCGGATGCCCAGCTCCAACGTGTTGGAATGGGTGCGGTCGGCCTGCGTGCGAAGGCGCAGGAATACCTGGCGTTCAAGCGCGGCGATGTTGCGAACAAGGAATTGGCCGAGACCAAGAGCGAGTTGGCCGAACTCAAGGCGCAGATGGCGCAGCTCATGGCCGCTCAATCCGAAAAGCGCGGTCCTGGTCGTCCCCCAAAAGAAGCAGCGTAAATAGATGAGCGGTTCAACCCTGCTGCAACTGGTTAACCAGGCTCAAGGCGAGCTTGGCATTAGTGTTAGCCCATCCGTCGTGGGCTATCAGCAGCAGGACGTTATCCAGATGTACTATCTGGCCAATGCTTGCGGGTATGAACTGCTTAGGAAGTATGCGTGGCAAGCCCTAACGCTGCCCTATCGCTTCACCGCCCAATATACCGAAACAACGGGAACCTGGGCGGCGGACTCTCTGTTGATCACCGGCATCCCGTCCACGACTGGCCTGGACTCAACCTATATGGCCATCGGGACGGGGATCAATCAGGACACGTTTATCTCCTCGGTCGATTCCTCAACGCAAGTGACGCTCTCTGGCGTCACTGCGGGGGCGGGCGTTGCCGCGTCCGTCACGTTCGCAAAGATGAAATACGATTTACCGGCGGACTATGACTCGCTCGTTCCCCGCACCCAATGGGACAAATCGAAACATTGGGAAATGCTCGGGCCGGAAGATGCCCAGCAATGGGAATGGCTGCTGTCCGGTTATATCTCGACCGGCCCGCGTATCCGTTGGCGTCTCTACGAGGGCTATTTCCAGATTTGGCCCGCGACAACGACCTCAGAATATCTTGGGTTTGAATACCGATCCAAGGGTTGGGCGCGTTCGTCAACGGGCACCGTAAAGAACAGCTTCACCGCCGATACGGACACTTGCATCTACCCGGACCGTCTCATGGTCCTGTTCATGAAGTTGAAGTATTTCGAGGCGAAGGGCTTCGATACCACGGCGATGTTCCGCAACTTCCGCGACGAATTGACGGCTTCCATGTCGCTCGATCAGTCGGCGGCAAACCTTTCCTTTGCTCCACGTCCTGGCGATATCCTGATTGGCTGGGACAACATCCCGGATTCCGGTTATGGCGACTCGTCGTCGTAACCAAACCCCGCAATCTGTCCTGCTTGTGCAGGGTGACGCTGCGCGCGTGGCGTCGATCCCGGCCCCAGTCGGCGGATGGAACGCGCGCGACTCCATTGCGAACATGGAACGCGAGGATGCCGTAACGCTCCTTAATATGTTCCCGAACGTCTCAAACGTGGTTTTAAGGGGCGGCTATACCGAACACGCCACGGGCTTGCCCGGCCAGGTGGAAAGCCTATTCGACTATGCTGGGGCCAATACGTCCTATCTTTTCGCTGTTTCCGGCGGCTCAATCTATGACGTGACCTCTGCCGGCGCGGTAGGCGCTCCGGTCGTCACTGGCCTGTCAAATTCGCGCTGGGAATATACCAACGTCTCCACATCCGGCGGACATTATATATATGCTGCCAACGGGGTCGATGTCCCGCTTCTCTACGATGGGTCAACCTGGACCTCAATTACAGGCGTTTCCACCCCGGCAATCACGGGGGTTACGACCACGACCCTGGAATCCCCGACGCTGTTTAAGAACCGCGTTTGGTTCATCCAAAACAACACGTTAAAGGCATGGTATCTGCCCACGGCGGCAATCGCCGGGGCGGCGCAGGCCCTGGACCTATCTTCGATCGCCCAGCATGGCGGCGAATTGGTCGCGATGTCGTCTTGGACGATAGACGCAGGGTACGGCCTGGATGACAACCTCGTCTTTTTCACATCGAAGGGCGAGGCGATTGTCTACCGTGGCACGGACCCGGCGAACTCCGCGACCTGGGCGTTGATTGGCGTTTGGTATTTGGGCGTTCCTGTCGGGAAGCGATGCACGGTCAAGTACGGCGGCGATGTCCTCATAATTTCTTATTACGGCCTTCTGCCACTTTCGACGGCGTTGCAGAGCGACCGCATCGACCCGCGCGTTGCGCTGTCGGACAAGATCCAGGGCGCGTTCGCTACCGCTACGCAGCAATATGGCTCTAGCTTCGGCTGGCAGATCGTCGTCGATAACCGCAACAACGCGGTTTATGTGAATGTGCCTGTCGCTGTCGGGCAACAGCAGCAATATGTAATGAACAACATCACCCGGTCGTGGTGCCAGTTCTCGGGCTGGGCCGCGAATTGCTGGGATATTTACAACGATGTTGCCTATTTCGGGGGCGATAGCGTCGTTTGCAAGGCGTGGCAAAGCAACTATCAGGACGGCGACAACGATATTCAAACAAACAGCCTGCAAGCGTTCAACTATTTTGAAGCTCGGGGCGTAAAGAAGTATTTCACCCGCGCCCGCCCGTCGATTTTCACCGATGGCGAGCCGTCTATTTTCATCGGCGTGAATGTCGATTTCAACACGGCTGACGTTACCTCCGCTTTGTCGTTCTCCCCGTCTCCGGTTGGGCTGTGGGACGTAGGCGTGTGGGACACGGCTCTGTGGGGTTCGGGCCTGACGATTACGAACAACTGGAACGGCATCGTGGGCGAGGGGTACTGCGCCGCGATCAATCTTAAATCGGCATCGTCCGGCGTCCAGATCGAATGGGCATCCACGGATGTTGTCTACCAGCTTGGATGGGGCGGCATATGACCTACACCATCCAACAGGAGGACTTGATTGACACTTACCGCGAGATAGAGCCGCTTTATCGCGAGCATTACGCTGAGATGTGCGCTCGCCTTACCGAACAGGGCTTGGACTGCTCGCCATACAATCCGCGCCTTGATCTCTATTTCAACTCCGCAGCCCGCGGCGATCTTCTGACGTTCATAGCCCGCCATGACGGAAAAGCAGTCGGGTACTGCAATGTGTATGTGACGAACGACATGCACAACCAGGACCGGATCGCGCAAGAGGACACGATTTTCGTGACCAAGGCGCACCGCAACGGCCTTGGGAAAAAGCTAGTCCAATTCGGACTTGATGAACTTCGCAAGCGTGGCGTGAAGCATCTCAATGTTTCCGCGATGACTGATTTACGGGTGGCAAAACTGTGGGAGCGCATGGGCTTCAAGCCTGTCGCTACTCAAATGATTTACGTTTTTTGAGGGTTTGCCGCATGTGTACTTCTTCGCCTTCCCCGCCCGCCACTCCGGACTATACCGGCGCTGCCATCGCCCAGGGTGCCGCGAACGTCGATGCCGCACGGGTTGGCGCGAAACTCTCCAACCCGAACATTGTCGGCCCATACGGCACACAGACTGTTACGTGGAACGAGGATCAGCCGACCGTCACGCAGCAATTGACGCCTGACGGACAGGCGACGGTTGAAGCCCAGCAGAAGGTCCAAAAGGCCCTTGCGGATTTGGGCTATGGCGCCGTGGGAACGGCTCAGAACATCATCGGTTCTCCGTTCCAGACCTCGACCGGGAACTTGCAGACCAGCGTTCCCGGTGCAGGGAATATCCAGACGCAATACGACACGTCGGGCCTTGCTCAGATGCCGGTCAACGCCGGTACGACAGGCCAGCAGGCGATCATGGCTCGCCTACAGCCGCAGATCGAACAGAACCGCGCGGCGAAGGAAAACCAGCTTCGCAACCAGGGCCTAGTCCCTGGCGGGGAAGCTTATGACAACGACATGCGCAACCTGGGCAACCAGGAAAACGATTTGTATTCCCAGGCGGCATTGCAGGGAATCAACCTCGATACCAACGCCCGCGCGCAAGGCTTCAACGAATTGCAGGCCGGGGCGAACCTCGCGAACACCGGACAGGCGCAGCAGTACAATCAGAACCTCCAGGGTGCGCAGTTCGGCAATGCGGCAACGCAATCGCAATTGCAGCGTGAACTCGCTCTGAGACAGCAGCCCTTGAATGAGATTTCGGGCCTCATGTCCGGCTCGCAGATTCAATTGCCCCAGTTCCAGCAATATCAGGGGCAGAACGTGGCCCCGGCTCCCGTATTCGCCGCGACACAGGCGCAGGCCCAGAACGCCTTGCAGCAGTACGGCATCCAGCAAAGCGGGGCCAATGCGAACATTGCTGGCCTCTATGGTCTCGGCGGCGCTGGCCTCCAGGCTGGGGGCCTCTACGCGGGCTTGAAGGGGAGATAATCAATGGCCGAAGTTGCACAAACCTTCCTGGCGAATCCGTATCAGCAGCAGAACGACGTTGCGCAGCGAATGAAGCTGGCCGAGATCCTTCAATCTCAGGCGTTCCAGCCGGATCAAAAATTCTCGTATGCCGGAATCGAAGCACCGCCGTCCGGTGCCGGCGCATTGGCGAAAGCCCTACAGGGCACGATGGGCGCTTATCTCCAAGGCTCTGCCATGAGAGAGGGACGCGACCGCCGCGACCAGTACGCATCCGATATGGCGAAGGTTTTGGAAGGCGCCAATGCTCAACCGTGGGTCAACCCGGATACTGGGAAGGCGCAGGGAACAGCAGGCGGCATGGAAGGCATGGCGGCTGCGCTGCGCAACGCTGGCAACCCGGATCTTGCACCGATGGCCGCGAATTTGGCAATTCAGAATGTTGCCCGTCAGCAGCAACTTGCTGACAAGGCCGATGATCGAGCATTCCAGAAGGAATTGGTAACGTACAAGGCCGGCCAGCCTACTGAGGCGATTAAAACACTCCGTACCGCGCTCACGGCGGCTGGCGTTCCAGAAAACTCTCCGGGATGGATAAAGGCACATCAAGATTTGGCGGCGAAGGAAACAAACTTCGCTCCTCCGCCTCAGGTTCAAGTCAATTCTTATACTCCGGCCAGCGAGGCCGCCCAGGCTGAATTTATGAAGGGTGCTCGCACGACGTATGACACGTTAAAGCAAGCTCCCGTTGCGATTGCCAACATCGAAGAAGCGAAGAGACTTATTCCTGGCGCCAAAGGATTCATGGGGCCTGGCGGCGAGTCTCTGCTTGAGGCATCTAAGTTCCTAAATAACCGCATGGGTTTCAGCATCAATACAGAAGGCGTCAAGAGCGCCGAAGAACTTCGCACGCGCATCTTCCAGAACGTCATGGACAACTTGAAAAAGTTGGACGCGCAGCCTTCTCAGATGCAGCAAAAGGTATTGCAAGAATCTCTCGGCACTCTGGGCACAGACCCGGAAGCACTCCCGCGAGTCCTCGATAGTTTTGCTGACATTATTCGTGGGAAGGTCGATCTGCATAATAAGGAAATGGAAGGAGCCATCGAACGCGGGGTTAAATTCCCTTATAACCCGCGCATCGATTTGCCGAAAGCTGGCGCTGGGCAGACAAAAGCTGTCACCCCAGAAGCCCAAGCGGCGATTGACTGGTTGGCCAATAATCCAAACCATCCAGATGCGGCTGCTGTGAGGAATAAGCTGCGCAGTATGGGGGTCCCAAATGGCTGAGCCGTTTGATCCAAGGGCCTTCATTTCGTCTGAATTGCCGTCGCCGCCCTTCGACCCAAAAGCCTTTGCAGGAACCCCACCTACATCTGATCCGGCTGTTAAGGTTGACGGAGGATTTGTTCGCGGTTTGAAAGACGCTCCCGAGGCCATCACGCAGCTTATTGGGAAAATTGTCGAAGCCGTCGCGCCGGAAGAAGGAACGTTTGGTTGGATCGGCCAGGGGGCAAAACGCACAAACGAATCTCTTAAGCAGATGTTTCGGGAAAACGAAACCGACTATCAGGCATCGCGTCCGAAAGACGCTGGCATAGATTGGCCCCGTGTCGGCGGGAATGTGGCTATTACCGCACCAATCGGCATGGCTTTTAGTGGAGCGACACTACCAGGGGCGATTGGCGCAGGATTGGCAAGCGGCGGCATTTCGGGAGCAACGCAGCCGGTAACAAGCGACGATTATTGGAAAGATAAGGCATTCCAAACTTTAACGGGTGCGGCATTGGGTGGATTGGTGGGCGGTGGCGCCCATGCCATTGGCCGAATGATTTCGCCCCATACTGACCCAATGGTAAGGGCGCTTATGGATAAGGGGGTCACGCCGACACCTGGCCAGATCATGGGTGGAGCGGCAAAGAAATTTGAGGACAAGGTAACAAGCGTTCCGGTCGTTGGAGACGTTGTTGCATCCGCGCAAAAGCGGGCAATTAATGATCTTAACCGCGCGGTTTATGACGATGTTCTAAAACCGATCGGAGATACCGCGCCGACCGACGTGGGGCGAAAGGGGATTGAGACTGTCGGGAATAAAATCTCGTCGGCTTACGACGATCTGTTGTCTCAAGTTACATTCTTCCCGGATCAAAACTTCACATCACAAATCCAGAACATCATGCAGGCCGCCCAGGGGTTGCCTCGTCGCGAGGCGGAAGCATTCCAAAACATTGTACGGGAAAAAGTCCTTAAACAGATAAATGCATCTCCGTCATTGAGTGGCAAAGCATTTAAGGAAATTGAGAGTTCTGTGGGGTTGGATGCTTCGAGATTTTCTAAGTCATCCGACGCATTTCAGCAAAAGTTGGGCGAATCTCTCGGTGATGTAATGGATGCGTTGCGAGATGGCCTTGCTCGCGTAAATCAGGGCGTAACGGTGAACGTCAACGGACGATCCGTTGATGCAGCACAGCGATTAGCAAATCTTGACGAAAGCTGGGCGCGGCTTGTTCGGTTGGAGGGAGCGGGGGGCGCTGCGGCTGCAACTGAGGGCGTGTTTACTCCATCGCAATTAAGCGCGGCGGTGAAATCAGCAGACCAATCCGTTCGCAAAAGGTCTTTTGCTCGCGGTGACGCGCTGATGCAAGACATCTCCGACGCGGGTCGGTCTGTCCTTGGAGATAAATATCCCGACAGCGGAACCGCTGGTCGGCTCCTCACATTGCTGATGGGTGGAGGTATAGCCACTGCCGCTCCGGCGGCGATTGATCATCCAATAGCTACTGCGATTGGATTGGGCACTGCTGCGACGGCGGCTTCCCCCTACACACCGATTGGACAGAAGCTAGCGGCGGCGCTTCTTGCGGGAGAGCGTCCAGCCGCCGCCCAAGTAGTCGGAGATGTTCTTAAGTCTGCTGCCCCAGCTGCTGCCAGCAGCGGCCCATCGGTCTATCGCTATGCGAACTAAAATTCCCGCCCCAGGAATGGCGGCAACTATGCCGGATGTGATCGCGATGCGGACAGCCTGTTCCTCGCTCATTTCCACATACTTTAACCCATATTCCGATCCATCAGCAAGAGCGGCGGTGGCACGCGCTCTGAGGCTTGGGACTACCCCTAACCTCCAGGACTAGTGCCATGAGTTACAACGGTTCCGGGACATTCCAGATCAACACGGCTGGCCAGCCGG
>JAAOEI010000077.1_pt1 | contig 36429 bp, 29 predicted proteins | sample 7059261 | NCBI WGS metagenome assembly JAAOEI01 (sample SAMN14008812, study PRJNA610033) | viral metagenome | isolation source: viral particles filtered from seawater | place: China: Hangzhou Bay, Yangshan Deep Water Harbour | collected 2017-10-31 | reverse complement strand
AATGTTGGGTACGAAAAGAATTTACAAACAACCACCAAGAATATCAAGGAGAATACTTACACGCACTAGCAATAGCCGTAAACACAATACCAGATAGGTGTTTAAGTTTTAACGTTGTGTTTACAGGTTGTGACGAAGAAGAGAACGTACACGGTGGCGCAATGTGGGCCAGAATGCCAATCACTGCAATGGTGGCAGATACCGTGTTAGATGAGTGGCCTGAGTTGATGCCCACACACTTAGCCCAGCCTTGGGACTGCTCTTCTAGAAATCACGCTATTATTGTTATGGACAGAGTGTCATCTAGTCCTTGGCTGTGTAAGATAGACGGAGAGTTTTATACAGGAAGATATATGTTTACGGTGGACTACACCGACAGCTACATATCTGACGACCCAGCACAGCACAAACAATCTCATGTGTTAGAACTAATAGATGCTGGACCGTTCACAGGCAACATTATAGCACTTCCTAACAACCGAGTACGAGTTACAAATCCTGCATTGTGGGTCACTGGCGAAGGCGCACCTGACTTTGCACCAAGTCAATACATACATTCGGCAGAGATAGACAACAGTTATATGAATCCAAATATTACGTTTAATAATCTTTATTCTGAGGATACTAAAAATGGCGGGAAAAAAGAAAAGTAAGTATATGGCAAAGGGCGGCACTGTGCCTAAGAAGAAAAGCAAGGGCATGGCGCGTGGTGGAGCCGTAGCTGGTAAGAAGAAAAGCAAGTATATGTCCAAGGGCGGCGTAGCCAAGAAGCGTACGAAGTATATGTCCAAGGGTGGTGCCATTGCTAAACGTAGGGTCATGACGAAAAAGAAGAAATAAGATGGCTAGAAAGGCAAAAGCTAAGAAGTCTAAGTCTCCCACACCCAAGAACAAAGCTCTATACTCACGGGTCAAGGCAGAGGCAAAGCGTAAGTTTAAAGTATACCCCAGTGCGTATGCAAACGCTTGGCTTGTTAGAACCTACAAGAAGCGTGGTGGAACCTACGCATGAGCCTAAAGGAGTGGTTTGGTAAAGGTCCGAAAGGTGATTGGGTTGACATAGGCGCACCCAAGAAGAAGGGCAAGTATCAACCATGTGGGCGTAAGTCTGCTAGTAAGAGTAAACGAGCCTACCCTAAGTGTGTGCCACGGTCTAAGGCTGCATCTATGACCAAGGGACAGATTAAAAGTGCAGTAAAACGTAAGAGAGCCAAGGCACAGGGCGTGGGCGGTAAACCAACAAACGTTAAAACAATCGTAAAGAAGGCGTATTCTGGCGGTCCCATCAGAAAACCAAGGTATTCGAGTGCGTAGTATGGCAGTAAAAAGAAAAAATAAAGCAGTTAAGAAGGGAATTAAGAGTGTTCCCGCTGAACTACGTAAAGCCAGCCGTCTACATGCTAGTCAGGCTAAACGTGTTGCAAAGTATCTGAAGAGTGTAAAGAAAAATAAGAAATAATGGCAAGACCCAAGCTAAAGCCAGGAGAAAAGGGCCGTTATAACGTATCCCGTGTACGCAAAAAGAAGCAAGAAGCACAGCGTCAGCTACGAGATGCCAAGAAACAGCAAGAAGCCCTAGAAAAAAAGGTAGCAAAACTACAACAAACCAAGACTAAGCAGGAAAATGGGCAGAAAATAGCTAGTTCTGGCGGTGCAACAACAAAAGAATTTATAGAATCACTGCCCAAAGACATACGAGAGTCAATTCAGGAGAACACAGAGGTTGTTTTTAGGCCCAACAAAGGGCCACAAGTTGACTTTCTAGCCGCACCAGAGAAAGAAGTGCTATATGGTGGGGCTGCAGGTGGCGGTAAGTCCTTTGCAATGCTGGTGGACCTCTTACGTTACGCCTCAAACAGCAACCACAGAGCGTTATTACTAAGACGGACACTGTCAGAGCTAACAGAGCTAATAGATCAATCACGGAAACTGTATCCAAAGGCGTTTCCAGGGGCAGTTTTTAGAGAATCTAAGAATACATGGTCCTTTCCTAGCGGTGCTACGGCTCTTTTTAGTTATGTTGACAAGGATAATGACGTTACACGCTACCAAGGACAGAGTTTTACGTGGATTGGTGTAGATGAACTGGGTCAATACCCTACACCATACGTTTGGAACTACCTTCGCTCTCGTTTACGTACCACAGACCCAGAGATACAGACGTATATGAGAGCTTCTGCCAACCCTGGAGGTGTAGGCGGGTGGTGGTTAAAGAAAATGTTCGTAGACCCAGCGGTCCCCAATGACCCATTCTGGGCTACAGACATAGATAGTGGTAATATTCTACGTTACGGGCCAAATCACCCGACACATGCAGATAAACCACTATATCAGAGACGGTTTATACCTGCGAGACTAACAGATAACCCGTTTTTGATGGAGAGCGGCGAATACGAAGCAATGTTGCTGTCTCTTCCTGAAGTAGAGCGTAGAAGACTGCTAGAAGGAGACTGGGATGTTGCAGATGGGGCTGCTTTCTCAGAGTTTGACAGGTCAAAACACGTTGTTGAACCGTTTGAGGTTCCATATAACTGGCCTAGACTACGAGCAGCCGACTATGGCTATAGCAGTCCTAGCTGCGTACTGTGGGGTGCTGTAGATTGGGATGGAAACATCTGGGTTTACAGAGAACTGTACGACAAAGGCTACACAGGAGAGACACTGGCACGAATAATCAACGCGTTAGAGGAACATGATCCCCTCATGCAGATTTCTGTGTTAGATGGAGCTTGTTGGTCAAAGCACGGCACAGGGCCAAGCATAGCTGAGACTATGATACGTAACGGAACACGCTGGGTTCCAGCAGATAAGAATAGAATACCAGGAAAAATAGAACTACATCGACGGTTAGCAGTAGACGAGAGAACAGACGAACCAAAACTAAAGATATTCTCAACGTGTACCAACCTCATACGGACTCTACCTACTATACCCTTGTCTAAGACTAACAGTGAAGATGTAGATACGAAGGCAGATGACCACGCTTACGATGCTCTGAGGTATATGTGTATGACACGGCCCACAGGCTTACCACAGAACAGCATATTTAATCAGATTAAGAAAGATTCGTTTCAACCCGCAGATAGTGTATTTGGTTACTGATGGCAGACGATAAAAAATCTTCCTCCTTTATACCCGATAGAAGGGTTTCTCTTGCTGAAGTAAAAAGAAGCATTGGCAAGGGACCAAAAGGTCTATTTACAATGCCGCCTGAATCTTCTGTACCAGCAGATGATAACAGACCGTCCCCGTCTTATAGTTTTCCTGCTAAAGAAGAACAAAAACCTTCAAAAACAAGAAAATTTAAACCTGTAGAGATTAACGATGTTGATCTTGCTAAAAGATTATCTTCTGGTGATGCGACCATTAGAGAATTTTTAACAGCGGCTGAACGCGCTGGGGATAAGTATGTCAATAGAGCCACTGACCTATTCGAGGGTATGGGAAAATCGCTAGATACACCTTTTTCTGATCTCGCTACTAGAGATAGCGTATTTGAGTTAATGGAACACCCTTTAATAAAGGCTCCATTTTTTAATAGCGGTGGTTTCATGGGTGTTGAAGACAACGCTCAAAAATTTTTTACAAATGTTAAAAGTTCTAACAGAAGCGAATTTAAAGGACTAACATATCCTTTTACTGTTGGTGAGGGGTTACGCATCACTGGTGCTAAAGGCATTGCCAGAAGTTTTGATGTTAGAGATTTTGACGCTAACGCTGAAAAAGGTACAGAGTATAAAGGTTCAAGCACAGCATTACAAACAGGAAAAGATTCTGAAACAAGAAAACCTAAAACAAGAACCATTGCTTTTCAAGGTAGATTCTCTGATGCATTTGATGAAATTCCAGAGCCAGAAAATATAATACCTCGTATTGTAGACAGTATAAACGAATTACAATATTTTAAATACTCAAAAGATGAAACAGGAAAACTTGTTCCTGGCCCTATAAACGTTGCTAAAACTCAAGATATTAGAGCGATACTAAGTCTTAACGCAATGACATTAGAAAGAATAGGAGAAACAATAAATCTAACTAATGCTGACGTAAAGGCTGGAGATATCTTTACAATTACAGAATATGGCAGAGCTACTAAAACAAGAGCTAAGTCTGAAATAGGCGATTTAGGAAGTGCTATTCTACGTGCTGCTAAAGAAAGAGCAGATGCAAGATTTATAGAACAGTATGGAACTTTTACAGGTTCTACTCTTGACGAAGAGGGCCGTACTATTTCAAAAGGTCAAACTGTAGCAGAACTTATTAACGATCCTAAATTAAGAAAAGAATATGACAATTTTAAAATTTTCTCCGTTACTCTTGATGAAGTTAGAACTGCTTTTTCTCCAAGATATGTAGAAGTAGACGGAAAAAAAGTTTTAGCAAGCAATTTAGAAACAAAAAAGATAAGGTACATATTAGATCAAGAATTTAAAGATACATTTGGTAGGTCTATAAAAGGTCCGTCTGATTGGAGAAAAATATTCCCCTCTTTAGCTGTTAAGGCTTCAGGTCTTCCAGACAGTATGGCAGGTACTCTTGTAAGTCAAGTTATGGGACATACAGCGGGTTCGGCTGGATTGGTAGATGTTGTAGGGCTTGCAGGTATAACAAGAGGACATTATATCTCACCTGTAAAGGGTCTTCAAAAAAATCTTACGAGAGATGCTTTGCAAGGCATAGAAAATATGATTGCTTGGTATAGTGAATCTCCAACGTTAGATTTTCTTCCTACAAAATTAAACATAAATACTTCTGGTCTTCCTGAAGGCATACAGATAGTAAATCCTTTAGAGGAAACTGTTGAAACTGGACAGATAGCTAGAGAAAAACAAAAACCAGTTCCTTTAACAGAGGCACAAAAAGAAGAACTAGATGCAAAAAGCAAACTCAACGCTTCAAGAATGGGAAAAGCAGCGGCAGATATTGAGTTAGAAACTCTAGAGACGCGAAAACAAATACTTGAAATATCAAACGACCCAGAGTTTATAGCAGCACAAGAAGCAGCAGAAGAAAGAAAAAAACAACAAAAAAAACCAACTACACCCACACAACAACAGATGGATGAGGTTCTTCCTGAAGAGCAACCTAAAGTTAAACCTAATTTCTCAGCAATGCTGGGTCCAGACATAGCTACACCTGAAATTGTAGAAGAACTTAATGAACTTTATGATACCAATCCAAAAAAATATAATTTAAGAAAAAGAGAACTAATTGAAGAACGAAATGCAAAAGTAAGGGCTGATATAAGATCGGGTAAACTTTCTCGTACTAAAAAGATATTGAAGACAGTAGCTCCTTTTCTTGCTGGCGGTTTAACAGGATTATTAGCTAAAGGTGCAGAGGCGGCTGAGTTTGCCTTTGATGCAACAACTGCAGGTGTAGCAGAAGAAGATTTAACCGCAGAGCAGTTAATGGAAAGTTTAGAAACAGGTATGGCTGTACCTGGAAGTCCACAACGTTTTGTTAATATCCGTGCAACAGAAGAAGCACTAAAAGATAAGATGCAGCGGGAACTAGCAGGTCGTCAAAGAGAGGCTATGGTTGAATCTGCTAGGGACAAATCAGGACAACTGTTTAGACCTACTAGAGAAGAACTAATAAATCGAATACAAGGTAATTCACCATCATTTGCAGAACAACGAAGTCAAATGGTTCAGGAGGCTGAAGACGAATTTGAGAGTGAGTCTCTAACACAGAGGTACAGAGGGTACTTCGCAAACAGACCTAATTAAAAAGGAGAAAGTAAAATGCCGTACGGTAATCCAAAAGCATACAAGGCTGGCTACATCATGGGCCAGATGAGCAAACAAGGCGAAATGTCTGACGCAAACGAGGCATCGCTGTATCGTGAGCCGCTAGAGTTTGATACGAAAATTAACGTAGGCAAACTCACGGAAGACGCACCTGCAGAGTCGGGTAACAAGCACATGGGTCAAGCCTCCATGATTATGGCTGCTGACAAACAAGGCATCTATAGCTAAAAGAGAGAGTTGCAATGGCTGACGAATCTTTTCTAGACGACGAAGAGACAGAAGGGCTAATTGATCTAGGTGAGAACCGTGAAGACTTTAACAGTATTATTGGTACTGTTAAGGCGCGGTTCTCGGATGCAGAGACAGGACGTAGAAACGACGAAGATCGGTGGCTAAAAGCCTACAAGAACTATCGTGGTATCTACGACACTACTACGCAGTATCGTGATAACGAGCGTAGCCAAGTTTTTGTAAAGATAACAAAGACGAAGGTTCTTGCTGCGTATGGTCAAATTATTGACATTCTATTTGCGAACAGCAAGTTTCCTATTTCTGTTGAATCAACACCCATTCCAGAGGGCATTGATAAGTTTGCCCACTTGTCTCAAGTTCCATTAGAAGAGGCGCAGCCAGAACAAACTGATCTATTTGGTTACGAAGGTGACGGTAGAGAAATACTTCCAGGTGCCACACAAGCTACAGAGATGCAGCAAGGTCCGCAAGGACCAACAGCGGCAATGCTTAGTGGTCTTGAAGATAAGTACGAAGGCGCTAATCTAGCTTCTGGTCCTTCTCGTGCAGGAGAACCACAAATTAGCCCTGCTTCAGAGACGGCACGTAACATGGAAACGTGCATACAAGACCAGCTATTAGACACCAACGCTGTTACTGTACTACGTCACGCTATCTTTGAGTGTGCGCTGCTTGGCACAGGAATCATAAAAGGTCCATTCAATTACAACAAAACAGTACACAATTGGGAGAACGGCGAATACTCTCCCGCAAACAAAGTTGTGCCTCGTGTCGAAGCAGTAAGTTGTTGGGACTTTTATCCCGACCCAAGTGCTACAAGTTTGGGAGATGCAGATTACGTTATTCAGCGTCACCGCATGAATAGAGAACAGATACGTGATCTAGCTAATCGTCCTTTCTTTAACGAAGAAGCAATAGAAAATGTTTTACAAGGTGGGCCTAACTATGAAGAAAAATATTATGAAAGCACTCTCTATGCTAATGACGATGATCCTAACTATCAAGGACGCCGTTTTGAAGTATTTGAGTATTGGGGTGCAATGGACGCTAAGTTTGCTGAAGAGCTTGGTATCGAAGCTCCGAAAGAAATTCAGCAAGGTGATTCCGTCCAAGTAAACATATGGATATCTGGCAACGAGATACTACGGTTCGTAGCCAATCCGTTTATTCCTGCACGTATACCGTTCCAAGCTTTTCCGTATGAACTCAACCCCTACCAGTTGTTTGGTGTAGGCGTAGCGGAGAACATGGAAGATAGCCAGATGCTGATGAATGGCCACATTCGTATGGCTATCGACAACCTAGCATTGGCAGGTAATCTTGTGTTTGACATAGACGAAACACAGCTTGTTCCTGGTCAAACGATGGACGTATACCCAGGCAAGATATTCAGGCGGCAGTCTGGTGTTACAGGCACAGCCGTGAACGGCATTAAGTTTCCCAGCACTGCAGTAGAGAACGTGCAGATGTTTGACAAGGCGAGGCAACTTGCTGACGAGCAGACAGGCATACCGTCTATTGTACATGGACAGACTGGTGTTACAGGAACAGGACGAACTGCTGCTGGACTAAGCATGTTGATGTCCAGTGCAGGACTTAGCGTAAAGACTGTTATCAAGAACATTGATGACTTTCTTCTTAAACCACTAGGGGAAGCTTTCTTTCAGTGGAACATGCAGTTTAATGACAAGACACCAGAGATGATTGGTGATCTAGAAATTAAACCAAAAGGAACCAGTGCAGTAATACAGAAAGAGGTACGCACCCAACGATTAACAGCTTTGCTCCAGACAGTTGCGAATCCGATGCTGGCACCGTTTATTAAAATACCGAACCTGATTCGAGAGCTTGCAATCAGTCAAGATATCGAACCAGACCTACTCGTAAACGATATTAACGATGCAGCAATCTTTGCAGAAATACTAAAAGGACTTATGCCAAATGATCAACAAGGAGCAAGCCCAGAAGCTGCTGCCGCTGGCCAACAGCAATCTGGAATGGCAGGGGCTGGAAAGCTACCTCAAGGAACTGGCCCAAACGATGAGACAGCAGTTGGTGGTGGTGGAATCGGAATTGGAACTGCGCCGTCTGCAGGGCAAGCTGGCTTTACTGGAAACCTTAATTAACCTAAAGGATGCTACACAAGCTACAATAAAGGCACATAAAGATGGCAACACTAGAGGAAATCGCTGAACAATTTGAAGAAGCACTAGGAGAGTCTACAGGTACAACAATTGAACCTGGAACAATAACGCCACAAGGTGTTACGTCTTCTGTTTCTGGTAAGAAAAAACTTTCTTGGCCTGAAATTGTTGAAAAGATAAACGAGGGTATAGGTGTTCGTCAGAACGAGCTATTGCCTGAAGTGCCTGAAGGTGTTTCCGCACAAAAGTTTTATCGCACTGCAGCACAGTCTGGTTTGATGCCCAGCGGTCTTTCTACGTTTACTTCTTCTCCGTTTGGTTCCTTTAGAGGTCGTATGGGTATAGCTCAAAATACAGAATCAGTTGCTTCTGCTGCACCTGTAGAATCTGTTGATGCACCGCAGTCTGTAGTACAAACACAACGTGCAACTCAAAGTGCGGACGATGGTAGTACAAGTGACAGTGAAGTTTTAGACCCTATGGTTAATCCTGACATGCATGTTATGGATTTATTGAAATTAGCTCTTCCTGGCGGGGGAGCAGCATTTATAGCAGGTGCGAAATCAGAAAATATGTATACAGATGTTAGCTTGTTAACACCTGAAGAAATAGACTCACTGATAGATCAAGGTAATCTTAATGATGCTCAAATAGCAGCCATTCAAGCAGGTATTGAACAATTTAACTATCTGGGACAGCCTGTTAACGAGGAAGGAAAAGTAATAGATACAGATGTTTATTATCAAAATGCAAAAGACAGATTTGAAAACCATCCTGTATTCGGCAGTAAAAAAACTTGGATGAAACCTATACTAAACTTTTTGGGGACGGGCGATACGTATGCTCCAGGGGCTTTTACTCCAGGTTACCAACGAGACGGTACATACGTGACTGATGGTGGTCAGAAGGTTGCAATGGGTACAGACGAATCTTTTAAAAGTTTAGCAGATGTTGATCCAGTATTTGCGTTAAATGTTATAGATGCAAGAGGGCCAGGAGTTTTAGGAATATCAGCAGAGAACATAAATTATGCAAACCGAGCCTTCGACAGGATGATGGATAACCTGACAGAGCAAGACCTTGGGGTAGATGATAGTGGGAGCGCACCAGGGGGACCAGACATAAGTCCTCAAGCAGGTGATGCAGATGCTCCAGGTGAAGAAGATATTGACGGTATCGACGGTGGTGATGGTGGCACTAGCGACGACAGTGGCGAAGATACCCTTGGCGATGACGGCCTGGGTTGGGGATTTCAAGAAGGCGGTCAAGTAGCACAGGGTGCAGAGGCCGATATGTCCAACCTTGGCATGATCAACGAACAGGCAGCGCAGCCACAACAGGGCGGTGCAGTATCTGTGAAGGACGACATACCCCGCGAAGCTGATGAGGGTGACTACATTCTACCCTACGAAACAGTACTGCTAGTTGGTCTAAAAGACCTTAACCGTTACGCTAAAGAAGCCATCGACCTAGCAATGAAGAACGGTGTTAATCTTAAAGGCACAGACCTAGACCCAACTGATGATGTACCAATTAAAGTAAGTAACTATGAATACCACATTCCTAAAATGCTGGTACCGTTCTTTGGTGGTGGCAAAAAGTATCTTGATAAAATCAGGCAAGAAGGTCTCGACCTGCGTAAACGTCTTGAAGAAGAAAAGCAACCATCTATGCAGGAGCAGCAGCCTATGGCTGAAGCACAACCTGCACCAGCACCAGCACAGGCGGCTCCAGCACCAGCACAGGCGGCTCCAGCACCACAGGTACCAATGATGCAACAAGGTGGGTTTGTAGATGATCCGCAAAAGAAACAGATGCAAACAAGTGCTGCAGTACTAGAAACTGATGCGTCACAGCAAGCGCCTTCTGCTTACAATCAAATGCAAGCTCTTGAGCGCACACGTAGGCAAGCACAACAACCGCCGATGGTTGATCCAATGGGCCGTGTTGTACAACAAGGTTTTGCTGCACCACAGGGATATGAAGATGGAGATGAAGTAAAACAAGAAACAATGCCAGCTTGGGCTAGTCGTGCATTAGACCCTAAAACTCCTGTTCTTAGAGATGAAACTACAGGTGATATTAAAACTGTTCGCACAATGAGTATTAATTATAAAGGAAAAGAAATTCTATTTCCAACGATAAGACTGAAGGGTAAAGAATTAGTACAACTTAGCGAAGACGAAGCTCTTGCAGAGGCATTAAAGAAAAACGATTATATTCCTTTTAACACACCCGCAGAAGCAACAAAATGGGCTAAAACCTTTTCTCAAGCTGTTAATGATTTAAGAGGTGTACAACAAGGTTTTGCTGCACCACAGAAATATGCTCTTGGAACTGAACCAGGAGGTGTACCCATGCCTGAAGCAGAGGATCAGATATACTTGGATACTCCTGAACTAAAAGAACCATTTTCTGAAAAGCCTGATCCTTTTATGCAAAAACGAACAGAGCCTATGAGAGAAATAGAAGTAGATGAATCAGGATTTACCAGTGACACGGTACCTGCTATTGATGAACCAGCAGCACCTCAAACTGCTGCACCTGAAGAAAAGGCAACACCTGACTCGCAAAAAATGCAAGAAGCTAAAACAATTATGTCTAAATTTAGTAGATTGCATCCTGTTCAAATGATGGCTCTCGTTGCTATGGGTGAGGCAAGAGGAGATGGCATAGAAGGTATGAGAGCCGTAATGCACGTTATAAACAATCGAACTAAGTACGGCAAAAGATTTGGTAAAACTGTGCCTGAAGTTATTCTGGCAAAGAAACAATTTTCAGCAATTCTTCCAGATTTAAATGATCCCGAAGCATACCAAGGTCCACAGTACGAAAACTTTATGAGTATGATGAACACAGATTCTGGCGATAAACTTTATAATCAAGCAAAAAAATTAGCAGAACAAATATTACAAGGTAAAGATGAAGATATCACCAACGGTGCCACACATTATTATAATCCTAATGCAATAGATGAACCGTCTTGGGCAAAAGGCATGACACGAACAGCTACAATAAAAAGCCACATATTTTTTGGAATTAATAAAAAAGATGGTGGTTTTGTAGATAAGGTTATTGACGAGGCAGCGTAATGGAAATACGTGGGCAGTTCATAGAATACATTAAGAGTGTCGAGAATGGTGGTAAAGCTGGTTTTCAAGATGGCGTGTGGTACCCTCACAAATCACCAGAAGGCGGTAACGATACTATTGGTTACGGACACAAACTACTAGACAGTGAAGAGTGGATGCAAGAGGGTGTTAGTGACGACGAAATAGAAAAGCTGCTAATACACGATATACTAAATGCTTGTGATGGTGCTAGTCGTGTTATCTCTGAGTTTGCCAGCGATGACTTTGACAGCCTTCCGCAGGATTGTAAAGAAATGTTTACTGATTTTGTTTTTAACCTTGGTGCAAACGGACTACGTAAGTTTCCTAAGTTTGTAGCTGCAGCTATAGATAACGACACGGAAACAATGCACAAGGAATACAAGAGATACTATCGCAATGGTTATGGCGAAGTAAGAGAATTGGAACATCGTAATTTTGAATTTTATAAGATGTTCCTTTAACCCAATGGCTACCCAAGTAACAAGGTGTTGTTTGGCCCCATTGCTAACCTACCGTAGGCTACCCGTACGTTATTAACATACGGCCCCACGAAAGAGAGGTAAAGATGACTGTACGTAATGATGATATAGCTTTAGAAGAGGAGTACGACGAAGAACTTGAGCCTACCCCATATGAGAATCAGTATAGGGCAAGCTTAGACGAACCAGACGATGATGAGGTGGAAGACCCTGTAGACATGGCTACTCCGAAACCTAAAAAACAAGGTCTGGTTAATAAGCAAGATAATGCTTCAAATGAACATGACTATAAAAAACGTTATGGTGATTTAAAGAAGCATTACGACAACAAACTAAACGAATGGAAACAGCAACAAGAACTTCTTGAAGCCCAACTTTCGATGGCAGAAAAATCTAGTGAACTACCAGTGCTGCCCAAGACAGAGGAAGAGTTGACAGAGTTCCGTGAAAAGTATCCAGACGTTTACGATGTTGTAGAAACCATCTCAGCGTTGAAGGCAAGTGATAGAGTCAAAGACATTGAATCACGTCTTGAAGACCTTAAAATTAAAGAGCAAGAAGCTGTTGTGCAAACTGCAGAACAAGAACTTCTAAGTATGCACTCTGATTTTGGTGATTTGAAAGAGAGTGACGATTTTCTTAACTGGCTTGATGAACAGCCCGCTACGATCTCAGATGGTATCTATAAAAACAATACTGATGCTAAATGGGCCGCAAGAGTTATTGACTTGTATAAAGCGGATAAAGGTATGTCCTCTAAAACGAGGTCAAAAAAGAGGTCTACTACACAAGGAAAAGCTAAGACACAAAAACGTAGTGCTGCAGAGGCTATCACAAAAACGCAACAACGGCGTTATATTGAAGACCTGCAGGATGACACTAAAGTTTGGACTGTCGAAGAGATTTCTAAGTTAAAGCCTCACGAGTATGCTGCTCTAGAAAAGGATATAGATAAAGCAGCTAAAGAGGGTCGAGTAGTAGATTCTCTATAATAAACTGAAACCTTTTGTAAAAGGAGTATAAGTTATGGCTTATGCAACTGCTGCAGGATACGCTAACTTACCGTCAGGTAATTTCGTACCTGTTATTTACAGTCAAAAGGTACTCAAATACTTTCGTAGGTCTTCGGTAGCGGAAGCTATTACCAACACCGATTACTCTGGAGAGATTGAGAACTTCGGTGACACCGTGAATATCATTAAAGAGCCGACCATTTCGGTTTCTTCGTATACTCGCGGTTCCACGGTTAACACGCAAGATTTGGCAGATGACCAAATCCAGCTTGTTGTGGATCAAGGCAATTACTTTGCTTTTAAGGTAGATGACATTGAAGAGCGTCATTCCCACCTTAACTTTGAGTCACTGGCGACTTCTTCTGGTGCTTACACGCTGAAGAAAGCGTTTGACTACAACGTCCTTAAAGAAATTTACGACAGTGCTGCTACTAGCGCGGGTGATACGGGTACGGATGCGTCCCCTATTACTGGTACTGGTACGGGTTCTGCTTGCACGGGCAACGAACTTGCCAATGCAGTTAGTGCTGCCGCAAAGGTTATGGACGAAAACGATGTCCCTTATGAAAACCGTTGGTTGGTTGCCGACCCTGAGTTCTATGAAGTTCTGCGTCAAGCTGATGCGAAACTGATGGACTCCAGTGTTACTGGAGAAGCAGGTTCTGCGCTGATGAATGGCATGGTAACGGACCGAATCATTCACGGCTTTAAACTGTATCAGACTAACGCTATCGTTAACGGTGGTGATGGTGCAGCGGCGAGTCACACATTCTCATCGACCAATGCTGGTGAACACATCTTCCTGTTCGGACATATGAGTGCTGTTGCTACGGCTTCTCACATTGCCAAAACGGAAGTCATCCGTGACCCTGACAGCTTTGCTGATATTGTTCGTGGTCTTCATGTCTTCGGACGTAAAGTTCTGCGTGGTAGCGGCGATGGCTACAAGGGCGTGTTCTCTGGTGTTGTCGATCTTGGCTCGTAAGGGGGGTATGAATCATGGCTACTTATAATAGAACGGCCACTGGTGGCGGAACGGCAGGGCATCCTGCTAACGCTTCAGTGCCTTACGTGATTACTTCTCCTGTATGGGACACCGCAGACGGTGGTACAGGTGGGGACGTTGTACAATTAGTTGACGTTCCTGCAGATACCATGATTGTATCGGGTGTTCTAGAAGTCTTGGAAGCTAGAGGTAACGGCCAGATTACTTTGGATGTTGGTTTCACTGGCGGTGACGTAGACTGTTTTGTTGACGGTTCTGCTTGCGCTGCTGGTTTTACGCCATTCCTAGAAGCTGCTGTTGGAGCCTCTGGTTCTAATGCTCGTATGCTGACGAGTGCTGACACTATTGATGCCCTCATCCTTGATGGTGGTTCAACTGGTGAATCCGCACTACGTTTCCGTATTCACGTAGTATTGGCAGACGTTTCCAGAAACCCTGTAGAATCAGCTACAGTGTCTTCTGGCACGTAATCACAGCTAACAGTTTCGTGGGGTTCTGCAAAAACCCCACACCTTTCTTGCTGTGTTCAACTATTTGTGAAAGGGTCATATTATGTTTGTACAGCTACTTAATAAAGAAGAAGCAGATTTCTGCTACAATGCAATTAACAACGATACTTTTGGTGACGGTAACGAAACACAACCGATATCGGATATCAAGAAGAACAAAGAATCACAGGGCGTACCAGATGAAGTACGCAAACTGATTATCTCTAAGATGTACGACACACACTATATTGATACAGTGTATTGTCCCAACAGAGTTTCAGTAAATTATTACAACAGATACGAAAAGGGAGACTTTTATAATCTCCATGTTGACAATTTTAAAGCAAGTCCAAAGTCCAATAATATCTTCTTTGACTATGGTTTTACTATTAATCTGGATGACGACTATGAGGGTGGAGAGCTATTCTTTGAAACAGAGTTGGGTGTTATTTCTAGAAAACTGGAAATGGGGCAAGCAGCTATCTTTCCTATCACGTATCCCCACGGTGTTACACAGGTAACCGCTGGAGTTAGAACAAACATACTAGGTTGGATGTCTTCTAACATTTCGTATCAAGAATATTTTATATTAAAAAACTTATATGAAGTAAATCAATTTTTAGCAAAGGATAAAGAGGCAGCATCTATTTTTACTAAATCCGTTCTTATACAGAATTATCTAAAAAAAGAATGGGGCAAGTAAAATGTCTGAACAAGAACAAAAAGCAATACCTTTTATGTTGGTGCGTCCTTTTGGACCTTACATCGTTAAGTCTACTCTACCTCAAGAACTCGTTGACGATTACAACGAAGAACTTGAGAAGATGATAAAAGATAAAAAGAAAGTAAAAGACTACGATTGGTCACATAATCTTGTTGGTAAAGTAACTCAAGAACTAAGAGTTCCTGAAAACTTACGTAAAAAGTATGATGGATACTTTGAAGCATTAGTAGATTCTTACATTAAAGCAGTGAGAGAAACAGAGAAGAGCGTTCCATTTAAGTTACAAACAGCGTGGTATGTGCGCCAGTTCGCAGGAGAGTTTAATCCGCTTCATATACATACATACTGTTCTCTTTCATCTGTAGGGTACTTATCACTACCTGAAAATGTAGAAAAAGAATTTGAAGAAGAGTCTAAAACACGAAAACCGTCACGAGGACACATTGAGTTTGTGTACGGAGTGCCGCAAGAATTTAACAGCCACACTTTAACAATACGCCCTGAAGTCGGAGATTTTTATTTGTTTCCTAAATATCTTATGCACACAGTGTATCCGTTTCAGTCAGAAGGAGAAAGACGTTCTTTTAGTATGAACGTAGGGGTAAAACTGGAGGAATAATAATGGCTACTCTAAGCCTAACAACACATTTTACTGTAGATATACCAGATGATGACTCGCACACTATCACTGGTGGCAGCACTACAGCTACAGATTCAATTTCAATCACGCACTATTTTGACAAACGTTATTCTGTTACTAACGGTACGCTAGTAGAAGTATGGAATGACACGATGTTGGATGACTTTGATTTCTTGTGGGTTGAGTCAGATCAGGTTGTAGAGATACAGCTTATGTGTAATGAGGGCGGCACCGTTGCTGGTGGTAACCTAGAAAACGCATGGGTTGTTAAACTGCAAGCAGGTATTCCGTTCTGTCTTGCAGACGATCTTAGCCGTAACAGAGGTGACGTTGCTGGATCATTTAGTGAAGCAAACTATCTTGCAGAAAACGATACCTGGGAAACAAACTGGACTGCAGACACTATTGATCGTATCGAATGTTATAACGCTTCAGGCAGCACCGCTAACGTGCGTGTGTTTGCTGCAACATAAAGGAATCTAACAATGGCTATGAAACCAGATTATATTGACATTGACAATGACGGTAACAAAACAGAACCAATGAAAACTGCAGCCGCGCAGAAACCTAAGAAGATGATGGGCGGCGGCATGATCAAACCCAAAAAGATGATGGGTGGTGGCATGATGTACCGTGGACGTAAATATGCCTACGGAGGCAAGGTATCCAAATACGGTAAAGATTAATGGCTCGTAAACGTCAAAAGGCAATACCTAAAACTACCAAGGGTAAAGGAGCAAACTATCGCCCTACTAAAAAGGGTGCTGGTATGACAAAGAAAGGTATTGCTGCACACCGTAGAGCTAATCCAGGGTCCAAGCTAAAAGGTGCTGTTACTGGTAAAGTTAAACCAGGAAGTAAAGCAGCCAAGCGTAGAAAGAGCTATTGCGCTAGGTCTGCAGGACAACTGAAGCGTAGCTCTGCTAAAACTAGAAATGATCCTAACTCGCGCATCAGGCAAGCTAGAAGAAGGTGGAAGTGCTGATGGCTAAATGTAGAAATTGTGGATATGACTCTCATTGTGGCAATAGACTTACTAAAACTTTGGAGACAGTACGATCTTTTAGAAATCATAGTAGTGACACTGGAAGCCAGCCAATAGAAGTTTGTAAAAATTGTCGTTGCGATGATTGTGAGGAATAATGAATTATCTTACTATTGTAAATAATGTTCTCAATGAGCTAAATGAAATAGAGCTTACGGCTACAACATTTGGTTCGTCAAGAGGCGTACAAACGACAGTAAAGAATGTTGTAAATAAGGCCATCAACGATATTTACAATGCAGAGATTGAGTGGCCCTATTTGATTGCAAATAGAACTGACGACCTGATTGCGGGTACGCAGGAATACTCACTTCCTTCTGATTTTCGTAAGATTGATTGGGACACATTTATGTTACGTCCCAAGAATTTAATTACTAACGGAACGTTTAATACTAACATCCTCAATTGGACCGTAGTATCAGGATCACCAATAAAAGTTGAAACTACAAACTCAGGTGCCTCTGTAGCTGGAGCTTTACGGCTATCAAGTGCAGAGGTAACACAAACTATTCAGACTATCATTAACAAAGAGTATGTGGTTAGAACACGCACGTTCTCTAATGATGTAGCACTAAAGGTAGGTACATCCTCTGGAGGAACACAGAATCTTAGTGCTACACTGAGCGTTACAGATGCTGGAGATGGTGAGTGGCTAGTTAACAGATTTACGGCTACAGCTACGACAACGTATATTGGTCTTGCTGAGTCAAGCGGTAATGCCTCAGAAGTAGACACGATAGAAGTTGTCGAGAACGAGCAACCACACAAACTGCGTTACATCTCACACGATGAGTGGTTTGAGACTTTTTCAGAAACAGACCTAGACCAAACATCTACCAACCAGTTTTCTCTGCCGCATTACGTTTATAAAACAAACGATGATAAGTATGGTTTGTCTCCTATTCCTGACCGTGTATTGAGTGTGTCGTATCAATACTACCAAACACACACCGATTTATCTGCATACACAGATATTCCTACACTGCCTGTTAGATTTCACGACATCATCGTTAACAGAGCAAAGTACTACGCCTACATGATGAGAGCCAATGTTGCTGGTAAGGAAGCAGCAGAGAAAGATTACTTTGAAGGTATCAAGCGTATGCGTGTAGAGCTTCTAAACAGAAAGAATTATATGTACGCACGGGGCCTACGTTCCGCTGGTAAACTTATTAAGGTAAACACGTAATGGCTAAAGTTCAGAACAAGAGAGGTAAATACTCTCACAGTGCAACAAAACAAGAGCGTGATCCAGAGCTTGTTAAGATTTGGATGGCTAGGCAAGAAAGACTGAAGAAACTAAATGGCACAAATAACCGCACCTGAGTATATATCACCCTACGTTGTTACAACGTCAGGAGGTCTTGTTTTAGACCGTGATGTGTACACAATGCCTGTGGGTGCTGCTAGTATACTACAAAACTACGAGCCATCCGTAAAGGGTGGGTACAGACGTATAGACGGAACAACTAAGTTTTCATCTAGTCAAGTTAACGGAAGTAACAAGGTTACGGGTGTAGCTGTATTTAACAGCGGCGTCATAGCAATTTCTGGCACAGCGGTTAAGTTTGGAACAGGAGGTTCTTGGTCTTCTATTGGCACTCAATCTAACACACCTAGTAGACCACGCTTTGAAAAGTATAACTTTAATGGCACGGACTCTATTATCTGGGTTGATGGTGCTAACACGCCAGCAAGATACACTACCAGCGGCACACTAACTGCTTTAACTGCTACAGGCGCACCAGCTAACGCTACATCAGTAGCAGCCTTTAAAAATCATATCTTCTATGCTGGCGCTTCTGCTGCAAAACAACAAGTTCAGTTTACAGTACCCTTTGATGAAGCCGATTATACAGGAACTGGTTCTGGCAATGTAAAAGTAGATACAGAGGTTGTTGCTCTTAAATCGTTTCGTGAGTCGCTTATCATCTTTGGTAAAGACAGAATATTTAAGCTAACAGGTAGTTCTAGTTCTGACTTTGCAATTGCACCAGTATCTCGTAACATTGGTTGTAGCGATGGCAACAGCGTACAGGAAATAGGCGGTGACTTAATCTTTCTAGCACCAGACGGTCTACGTACAATCGCTGGTACTGCTAGAATTGGTGACGTAGAACTTGGAACTGTATCAAAACAGATACAACAACGTATTAATGAGATTGGTTTTGATAATATATGCTCTACCGTCATCAGAACAAAAAGCCAGTACCGACTGTTCTATCCAACCACAGGTGGCTCAGAAGCTGCCTCACGAGGTATTATTGGTGTTATTAAATCAAACCCGCAAGGCCAGATAGGTTGGGAGTATTCAGATTTAAAAGGTATTAAAGCAGCTTCTGCTGACTCTGACTTTATAGGAAATAATGAAACTGTAGTGCATGGCAGTTTTGATGGGTATGTTCTTAAACAAGAACTGGGTAACGATTTTGACGGCACGAACATAAAAGCGATATACCGTTCTCCTGATCTCACTATGGGAGATGCGGGTATACGTAAAAGCATGCAACGTATCAATCTTAACTTTGATACAGAGGGAAGCGTTAACGCATCTCTATTTGTAAAGTATGACTTTGAAGATGCAAGTTCTCCGCAACCTGCAGCTTATAGTTTAACGACACAAAGCACAGCCGCTGTATACGGAACAGGAACCTACGATACGTCAGTATACGGTGCAACAGGAATACCCATTGTTCGACAAAGCGTAGAAGGCAGTGGGTTTACAGTAGTTATAAGAGTTGAAGACGAATCAGGTAATCCTCCTATAACACTAAAAGGATTTGAACTAGAATTTACTCCAGGGGCTAGAATGTAATGGCGGGATACGCATCACGACAAAGCACGTATACAACTGGCGATACAATTAATGCGTCTGACTCTAATAATGAGTTTGATGCAATTGTAACGGCCTTTGGTACAAGCGGACACACACACGATGGAACAGCAGGTAACGGTGGCGCACTATCAAAATTAACGGGTAGTAATTCTATCACCATAGGCGCAGCAACTGCAGGAACAGACATTACCGTAACGTTTGACGGAGAGACTAACGACGGTGTTCTAACGTGGTTAGAAGATGAAGATATGTTTAAATACTCTGACGATGTTATGATCGCAGATGATGAGAAACTTATCTTCGGAACTGGCTCAGACTGGACAATAGAGTACGATGAAGATGGCGATGATGATCTTGTATTTACAGGATCAGATATGTCCATCGAAAGTGCAACCTCTGCTAAACCCGTACTGACGCTGTTTAACAGCAATGCAGACGCTAATAGTGCTACCCTTAAATTTAAAAAAGATGGAAGCAGCCCAGCAACAAACGACGTAATTGGCAACATAGACTTTTTGAGTGAGGACGCAGGAAACGCTGCTACAACATACGGACGCATACAGTCTACCATCGTAGATGTTACGGCTGATGGAGAACAAGGTGGCATAGACTTCTTTGTTGCAGAGAATGACGGCACTCTTACTAAAGGTCTTTCAATATTAGGTGCAAGTTCTGATACCGATATTACAGTAGATATCAGCACACATGATGGAACAGCGGGTGGTCTTAAACTAGGTGGCACTCTTGTTACGGCTACAGCTACAGAGTTGAATCTGTTAGACGGCGTAAGCACACTTAACAACGTTTCTCTTACTGGAAGCACTAACAATACAATAGCTACAGTTACTGGTGCTAACGCTCTAGCAGGTGAAGATCACCTTACCTTTGATGGCTCTGATCTTAAACTTCTAGAAGATGTAAATGATGGAAACCCGTCCATATCTATAGGCGGTGCAGACGCTGAGAAAGGAATGATACAAGCTATATTTGATTCCAGCGCACAGACACTTAATTACCTAGAGATATCCACAGCAACCGCTGATGGTGGTGGAGATGCTGGCAAAATACTTTTTGATGTAGACGGCACAGATATTGTACAGATAGACGATGGTGGTGTAACGTTTACCAACGGAGCAAACTGGGAAGTTGGCGTTGATTCCACTACGGGAACTACTGCAGGTAAAAGTCTAACAGTTGCTGCTGGTTCTAGTGCTACAGGTTCTAATAACGTAAACGGTGGTAATCTCACACTGTCTTCAGGAGGTGGTGACGGAACTGGCACATCTTTAATTGACTTTAAAACGAAAGCTGCCAACACTGATGCTCCTGCTTCTAAGATGCAATTGTCTGGCGCGGGTGTTCTTACACTAAGTGCAGGGGGTCTTGTTGTACCTGATGATGGTAACATTGGTTCTGCTAGTGATACAGATTCTATGGCTATTGATTCTAGCGGCAATGTATCTATGTCACAGAATCTTACAGTAACGGGTAATCTTACTGTTAACGGCACAACTACGACACTTGACACAACGACACTGGCTGTTGTTGATCCTATTATTCATCTACAAACAGCATCTGATGGTGGTGCGCTAGGATCAGATACCAACAAAGACGTAGGTATTGCAATGCAATATCATACAGGTAGTGCAGCAAAAACTGCATTTCTTGGTATTGACGATAACGACTCTTATAAACTTAAATTTATACCTGACGCAAGTATATCTAGTGAAGTCGTTAGTGGTTCTGTAGGAACAATTAATGCAGTCTTTGAAGGAGACTTAACTGGTAACGTAACTGGTAACGTTAGTGGTTCAGCAGCTACAGTCACAGGTGCTGCTCAGAGTAACATTACTTCTCTAGGTACTCTTACTACTCTTACCGTAGATAGTATTATTATTAACGGAACAAACATTGGCCACACAAGTGACACAGATGCAATTGCTATCGCATCTGATGGTGTAGTTACATTTAGTCAAGTTCCTGTGCTTCCTGCAGATACAATTGAGACAGCAGACATTCAAGATAACGCTGTAACTCCTGCTAAGATAGCTGGTGCTGTTAACGCTCAAACAGGAACATCGTATACACTGGTTATTGGTGATGCCTTTAAAACGGTAACAATGAGTAATTCTAGTTCTAATACTCTTACCATCCCGCCTAACTCTAGCGTAGCTTTTGCGGTAGGTGATCGTATTGATGTGGTTATGTTAGGTTCTGGAACGACTACCATTACAGGCGGTAGCGGTGTAACTGTGAACGGTGTAAGCACAGGTTCAGGTGCGATAGCAGCACAATATGCTTCGGCGTCTTGTTTAAAAATAGCTACTGATACGTGGCTTCTTATAGGTAATCATGGTGGCGTGAGTTAAATGCTTCACTCTATTCCTCTAGGTATTCTATCGTTTTCTTCTGGCGGTTATCAGGTTGATAACAGTATTATGCTTGATCGCGGTAGCAATCAGTTTTTAAACTTGACTCCTTCTAGTGCTGGAAACCGAGATATCTGGACGCTGTCATTCTGGGTAAAACGTAACACATTTGGAACGGATCAGTTCCTTTTTAGTGCTGGCGCTGATGCCAATAACTTTACGGGTCTTAGCTTTACCACATCTAACACGCTTCGTTACGAACATCAGGACTCAGGCAGTAGAACGGATGAAATTATTCCTAACATGCTTTTCCGTGATCCACATGCTTGGTATCATATTGTTTGTGCGGTAGATACGACAAGCGGCACAGAAGCCCAGAGGGTCAGGCTGTATATTAATGGCGTTGAAGAAAGCCTTTCTGGAACGCCAAATTATCCAGGGCAGAATGTAGACACGGATGTCAACCAAGCTGACGAACATAGATTTGGTTCTCGGGTCACTGATGGTGCTGATGATGCGGATGTGTACCTGAGTGAAGTTGTTTTCGTTGACGGCACTCAAAAACAAGCTACCGATTTTGGCGAATATGATAGCAACGCCGTCTGGCGTCCTGTAGATGTTAGTGGGCTAACTTTTGGCACAAATGGTTTCTATCTGAACTTCGCCTCATCTGGCAGCAATCTTGGCGATGACGCTAGCGGTAACAGCAACGATTTTACAAACAATAATTCTGCAGCACAGTCTAACGACTCACCAACTAAGAACTTCTGCGTACTGACTCCATTAATAGTTGGCAATGGCACTGCTAATTTCTCAGAAGGTAATCTTAAAGTAGTCCAAAGTGGTGGCGGTAATCTTAACACGTTTGGGTCAATAGGATTGTCATCAGGCAAGTGGCATTACGAGGTGACGTTGACCAATACCGTGGACCAATTCGGCTTGGGCATCATCCCTGTCGGCAATGTTACAGGTAATACTAATCAGTTTTTCAACAACGGCATTGGCGCAATGATTAGCGGCGGTGGTGATGGCAATGTGTACAATAACGGAAGCAGTGTTGCAACGATTACTGGCGGTAGCGGAACAGACGGACAAACTTTCTCGTGCGAAATTGATCTAGATAACGATCAATTAGAGTGGTTCAACAACGCTGGATCATCCCTTGGCACTTACAGCTTCACTCAAGCGACAGCCAATGGCGGCAGGTATTTTCCGTGTATTCACTGCAATGATGACGCAACATATGTCGCTAACTTCGGTGCAAGTACATTTAGTAAGACACCAAGTTCAGGATTTACTGGTATATCAGCAGCCTTGTTACTAGAACAAATTACACCAACCATTGAAGACGGCACGGCGTATTTTCAACCTACAACGTATCAAGGTAATGGCACTGCAATTGGTAGCGGTGGAAAGGAAGTAAATCAGTCAGGAAATAGTAGCTTCACTCCCGATTTCGTGTGGATCAAAAATCGAGATCAAGGCGACAGTCATATGCTGTATGACTCTGTTCGGGGGGCAACTGAAGACCTTCACAGCGACACAAGAGATATGCCCAATACAGACACAGAGGGTTTGTCAACTTTTGATGACAATGGATTTACTGTTGGAAGCAATGTTGCGGTAAATACTAGCTCTGAAGACTATATTGGGTGGCAGTGGATTGCTGGTGGTGCGCCAACAGCAGATAACACTGCTGGGGCAGGAGCTACACCAACGGCAGGTAGTGTTAAAATTGACGGTTCTAATTTAGGTTCTGCTCTTGCTGGTTCACAAGCAGCTAAGAGATTATCAGCAAATACAAAGTCTGGATTCAGTGTTGTTAAATATACGGGTACTGGATCGAATTTAACAGTTGCACATGGTCTTGGTCTCTCTCCAGACTTGGTTATCGTGAAAAGACTTAGTGGCGCAACGGCATATGACTGGAATGTTTTCCACACTTCAGCGGGTGCGGCTAATTATGTGCTTTTAAACCAAGACCATAATCAAGCCTCAAACAGTAATCGTTGGCAAGATACTGCACCAAGCTCAACGGTGGTGAGTATTGGTACGTCAAGCGATTTGAATGCGGCTAGTACAGATTTTATCATGCTCTGCTTCGCAACTGTCGCTGGTTATTCGGCATTTGGGTCTTATACAGGAAATAATAGCTCTAACGGGCCTTTTATTTCGTTAGATTTTACGCCTTCGTTTTTTATACAAAAGCGTATAGATGCTACTGGCCATAACTGGCATGTGTATGACACAACTCGTAAAACATATAACTACAACGACACACGCCTGTTTCCTAACTTAGCTTCACAGGAATATAGCAATGGTGAAGGTATTTTAGACATCCTTTCTAATGGCGTTAAAATCCGTGACGACGAGACATGGTTTAACGCATCAGGTGGCACGTTCATTTATATGGCTTTTGCAGACCACCCATTCGCAGGAACGACACCTGCTACTGCACGATAATGCTGGAACTTGGAACAAAAGAGTTAATTACTCTAGGTACGGTATTAGCAGGTCTTGCTGCAACATACGGCGTTATTAAATCTACAATTAAAACAATTACAGAGCAACTAGCAGAAGAGAAAGACGAGTTAGCAAGTTTAAATACAAGGATGGATAAGGTAGAAGCGATACAAGCTGTTGCTACAAGCTCAATAGAAACTATGGCAAAAGATATTCTATCTCCACAAATACTAAAAGAACGAAGTGAACGAGATGGTAGAATAGAACAAAGACTAAATTCTATTGAGAGAGAACTAGATAACTTCCATAAGATGCACAATGGTTCTCATCCTCCTGTTAAAGATAACAAATAATGAAGAAATTAAGCATTATTGCAAGTTTTATCTTGACTTTTGCACTACTAGGGTGTACAATATCTGAAGACCATTTTTCTGAAGATAAGAAATATAAAGTAGTATTGATACAACACCTATGTACGACACTGCAAGCGCATACAGATATATACGAAGCATATAAAGAAAGTTCTGAAGAAGGTACACAAACGTACTTTCTAAAAATATTTGAAGAAGAATGTATTTTCTTTCCTCAACCTGTATTAGCTAAATTAATAAAATTAGAATTTAAAGGTTCTTTTCTAGACAGTGTAAAAGTAGAGGTTTGGAAGATTATTCTTGACCAAAATCCAGATGAGGGTGAAGAAATTAAATACTTCTGGACAGCTATTGATAAAGGAAAAGACAAAGAACCTAACAAATCTTTAGGAACTAAGGTATAATAATATGGTAGTAATAGACCCTGAAACGGGAGAGACGGTACCTTCTCCTTCACAACCTCCCTTCCCTAGACCAGAAGACGTTCCTCCATCTGAAACAGACCCTGTACCAGAGGAAGAAGTAGCAGAGCCAGAGCCTGAACGAGAGCTTACTACTGAGGAGGCTTTTAAGCCTGTTCGTGATATTATGGGCGAACAAGCGGCGGGTGTTGTTGATCTTGGTGATGCTGAATACAAACCAGAAACACAAGAAGTTCAAGATGATGAACTGTTAAGCACAGAAACTGCAGGGGTTACCTTAGATGCTACTGGGGCAGCAGCGGCTCCCGCAAATGTTCTTACAACTCAAGATGTAACTGCTCCTACTGCAGATGAAGGTCTTGGACAGGTAGATACTATAGAGCGTAATCTATCCAACCTACCTACAGATGTTGTAGGTGCAGAAGTTGAGCTATCACCAGGAGCAATTATTGATCCTGCAGATGTGGTAGATGAGCGCAATAAAACAGAAATGATGGAGCGTGGCTCTTTAGCAGAAGCAAAAACACAAGCTCTTGCTGCAGAGGCTACCGTTCAATATCAAGTAGCCGCGCTATACGAGTCACTTGAGGAAGGCAAACCACTTCCTGCTTGGGCATCCAAGAATGTCAAAAAAGTAAATGACATTATGATGGCTAGAGGTTTTGGTGTTTCTACTGTTGCATCTGCAGCAATGGTAACCGCTATTGCAGAAAGTGCGTTACCTATTGCAATAGAAGATGCTAATAAGTATGCTACAATTCAATTACAAAATTTAAGTAACGAACAGCAAACTGCACTAGCAAACGCTGCCACTATTGCTGCTATGGACAGGCAGAATCTTGACAATCGCATGAAAGCTGCAGTTAAGAACGCTGACACCTTTTTAGCTACGGACGTTAAAAATGCAGACCTAGAACAAACTGCTAATCTGTTAAATTATCAAACTAAAACACAGGCTTTATTTACAGATACTGCTGCTGAAAATGCTAGACTTAATTTAAATGCAAAGACAGAGTTTGAAGTAGAAAAGTTTTACGATACGCTCGGAACAACTGTAGCAACTAACAATGCAAATCGTGCTGCAGCTATGGATCAGTATAATGAAGATCAAGCAAACTCTGTTAATAAATTTAATGCAAAGTTACAAGATGCAAGAGAGCAATTTAATGCAACAATGATATCTGCAATAGAGCAATCTAATGCTGTGTGGCGTAGGGCGCTTAACACGGCTAATACTGCAGAGCAAAATAATGCTAATAAAATTAATGCTTCGGCTGCTCTAGGAATAACTACTGCTGCATTAGATGCAATTTGGCAGGAATACAGAGATGAAGCATCTTTTGCTTTTACTGCATCAGAAAATGCTCTGTCGAGAGATCAACAGTTAGCTCTTACTGCAATAGCAAATCAATTTGCTGCACAAATGTTTGATGCTCAAGTAGATGCAGAAGCACAAGCGTCTATGGGCGCACTTGTAGGAAATATGCTTGATACAGCATTTACGGCTGTTGTTAAAACTTTAAGTAAATAATAGGAATATCGCTATGTTAGATATAATACTAGACGGAGCTAAAGCTGTTTTAGGTGCTTTTACGGATGATGATGAAGAAAGTTTTGATTTAAGACAAGTTCAAGCTGACATGGGTTTTGCAGAAAAACGGAAAACAGCATTACAACTTTCACGAGATGCTGAACGAAGAGCAAGTAAAAGACAAGTTGATCCTAATGAAGGTCCAGCAAAAAAATCTGAGTATAAACAGCAACTATACAATATATACAGACCAATGCAGGATTCAGGAGCTAGAATGGCTGTAATTAATCAAATAGAGAGACAAGGTAGTATAACTCCTAAAGTTCGTGCAATTAAAAGAAATTTATTTGAAAAGGGTGAAACTCAACCTAGAAAAAAACAAACTGTTATAGACTTTACTGAAACAGACCCAATAGGTTAACAAAGAAAGAAAATTAAATGTCACAAGCCACTTTTGATCCCCAAGCAGTAGATCAATTAGCTAGGGCCATTCCAGGGCAATCTTTAACTGATGCTCCTGGTCAGTGGCCTTTTGAAAGACCTCCGATGGTAGTCAATCCAGAGGAAGCTTTTAATACTGTTAAAGAATCTCTTGAAGAACCTGATGCTCATAGTGACATAATTGATTTATTAGATGTTGGTATTTCAGCAGAAACTCTTGCATCTTCAATAACATTAAAAATGTTTTCTGAAGGTGTTTTTTCACCAGATGTAGCAGAAATTATAAAACCTCCATTGGTAGCATATATAACAGATATGGGGCTAGAAGCTGGAGTAGAGGATATAAATGTTGTCAACAACATTCCAAAAAAGATGTTAGATTCACAACAATTACAAGATATTATGCAAAAAGTAAATCCACAAAAATTTGAAAGAGAATTACAAACAGCTTACGAAAATGAAGAATTAGACGAAATGCTTTTAAATATGGAAATTCCAGAAGAGCCTGAACAATCTCCGAGAGAGAGCTTTTTAGATATGGAGGTATCGTAATATGTCTGCATTTTTTGGCGGTGTAGCAAGAGGTATATTAGACTCTAGAAGGGCAAGACAAGCTGCTGCAGCTAAACAGAGCGATAGAGAATTTCGTGCGGAACAAAATCGTCTACAGCGTGAAACGCAATTAGACGTAGCTAAGTTAAACATAAAAGCTCAAAAAGACGCAGCTAACTCTAGAAACGAAAGTAGAATGGCAGATGCTGCACAAGGTGTTGTTTTTCAAGGACAACAGCGTGATCCGTATGGTTTTCCAGTTAGTAATTTACCCGAACAATCACGAAAAGCATATGAAAACGTATATAATCCTACAATAAAAGAAATCAATGGCATAAAATATTATGTTGCTCCAGGTGCTTTTGAAGCTGGACAAACGGCAGAACAAAGAAAAGTTGATTTTAAAAACGGCCCTAAAGTATTAGGTTTGACACTAAATCCATATCTCGCAACACCTGGGGCCATGGACAGAGCCGCAATCCTTCACGGTATGTCTCCAGAAGACAGAAAAAATGAAAATAAAATGGCTAATTTTAGGGAGTCGTTAGGTAAACAATTTAAAAAGAATGAGATAAATACTCGACGGGCAGCTTTTTTCCAAGAGAATCCTGAAGCTGGAGTTCCAGTTGTCATACCTTCTAGTGATAAAGCTCTAGCAGATACTTTAGAAAAAGCTGCAGACCTGTCAAAATTTCAAGACTCAGGCGTGGTGGTATTAGAGGGATTTAACTATTTAACAAATTCAGAAAAAAGTAAGATTAAAAATAATCCTAAAAATAAAATTGCATTTGATCGTGGTGTTATCGCCCTTGCTCAAAATCACCTTTCAAATATTAAAACGCAATTATTTAGGCAAGGTGTAAAAGAGCCTAGCCAACACGTTAGATATTTAGCTCACGCACGAAATATAGCATCTAGAGCAGATGTTAAATCTGCTTTTAATAATATTGCATCAGATGCTGCATTAAATAACAATGCGTATTCTTTTGTTGATTCACGAGGAGTAGAGAAAAAAATAAGTCCTGCTATAAGTCCTAACGAACAGTTTGATCTTGTACGGGAAGCTTTAAAGAGAAACGTTGCTAATTTTAAAGATATTCCTACTGTTGATTCTCAAAATTTAAATACTGTTGACCAGCAAGCTAAAGCTGTTGTAGACGCAGGTCTTGCTTCAGATACGGTAAAAGCAAAAGAAGCTATTTCAGATGGCTCAGTTGTAATAACTTCTGTTCCTGTTTCTAAACCTGGAACAAGTGTTATTGACAATGGTCCTACAGTTGCAACTAAAACACAACCAGAGACCATAATAGAAAGGACTGTTCCTGAAGGAGTAGCTCTTTCTCCAGATGCTGCTTTAGGGTTTGAAGGTGCAACTTTAGAACAGTTAAAAATTCCTGAAAGAATTGTTAAATCTGCTGATGGTTCTGAAAAGATATTTGTTGGATTTGCAGAGCCTTCTTTATTTGACGCTAATAAAAGAAAATTTAACCGTTTTATGAATTTATATGCAATGGAACAAATGGCTCCAGGTTCTGCAAAAAGAAGAGGACTGGAACAAGAGTATAAAACTTTACTGCCTGTTTTTAGAGCAGCAGGTGCATTTGTAGGTAATAAAAATAAACAAAATGCTCAGAAGTTAAAAGATGCTATTTCAAAATCTTTTTCATTAGCAGACCCAACTACAAACGAAGTAAACTCTAGTGCTTTAAATTTTGCTTTTATGAAAATTGCAGAAAAAGTAGTTACTGATAAGAGGCTTGGGTCTGAATCTATAACTTCGCATGTTGATTCTAGAGGCAACAGAACTTTTATTAAAAATTCACTACCTTCTGGTGATCCAAAAAATGTTCTAAAACTAACCAACGAGCTAGATAGTGAGCATAAAAAAATAATTGATGTAGATTCAACTATAGTAGATTATGATGAAAGTCTTAATCAATTTGGTTTTATAGAAAAATTTCAAAAAGGTGAAATTAGTGATACTGAACTTGTACAACTTTTTAAAAATCTAAGAAATGCTGGTTTTGATGTTGAAGCAGGAGCCCTTGGAGATTTATCAAATGCAGAAAAAAGTATTCTCCAAAGTAGACAAAGACGTTTAGCGGGAGCAACATTAGGTACTGATGCTGCTGCAAGTTTTTCTAAGTTTTTTCAAAAATTTAAAGATATTGCTAAAGTTTTTGGAGATCAGGCAAAGTTACTTTTAAATGTAACTCCTGAAAATGGAATTGGAGTAATGGGAACACCAACTCTAAAGTCATTTAACTTGGGCAGTGGAAGAGACGCTTCTTCTAATCAATTAACAAGAAATAGACTAGAAGATGTTACTAACGCTGCTCGAATAGAAGGAACAAAATATCAAAGACTTATTCAAACCAGTTTAGCGGCTGCACAGGCGGCTGCAGATAATAATGATATGGCGGGACAAGTAAGAAATCAGATAGAAGCGTACAAAAATTATCTTTTAGCTGGTCAGATGATGAGAAAAGTCAGTTTAACTTATACTTATGCTGGATTAGTTCAAGGAGAGTCGGGTGGTCGCGCTATCTCAAATGAAGACTTTGCTATAATTTATCAAGCTCTATGGGGTGGAGGCGTAGGAGGTCCAAGAGCACTTGGTTCTCTTGATACGCTAAAAAAAGTTTTACAGAACGTAAAACAAAGAAACAGATTAGCCAGACAATATGTAGATTTAAAAGATGGTTTAGATATTGGTATGGAAATGTTAGACATTCACAGAGTTTTAAGACGAGAAGACCCCTTTATAGCTAAATTATTAGAAGATTCAAAAACTTTTAATTTAACAGATGCCATACTTAGAAGGTCTTCCACACCTCCAGGGGCAGATGTTATGCCCTTTCCAAAATCTTCTATTGTAAAAATTTCTAATGGTCAAAAAGTAGATACTTTTGACCGTATAGGTAATCCAGAAATGCAGATGGTACTTAGAAGAGATTTTGAAACATTTGTAGGAGGGGCAGTTAGCAAAGCACTTCCTGATAGAATAGTTAGAACTAGACCTGATAGAAGAGCAAGTCCTTATCTAGGAAGAAAAGAAAGACAGATGGCTGTTCCTTTTAATAGACTAAAAAAAGGTGAACAAACTGCAATATTAAAAAAAGGACTGCAAGCTCTTAAAGATTCTTTATACGCAGGAGGATCACTAAGAGGAAACCTTTTAACTGAATTAAATAGGTATAGTTCTGAAAACGATATAAAATTAGGATATGCAATTGCTACTTTTTGGGATGCAAGTCAAGCACTTAAAATAGACGATCAGAGAAAAACTTCTGAAAGTTTAGCAGACAAAAACAAAAGTATTGCAGAGTATAAAAAAGTTCAACCGTTCTTAAATAGTATTATTATTGAAATCTATAATAACAAAAAAAGCATTGACTCAAAGGTAAGATAAATATGCCAAAGTATTATACTCCTTTCGACAAACAGATAACTGAATTATTTAATTTAGAGTCTAATCCGTTTGACCCTAAAACCTATGGAGATGCGTTGAGAAATGTTTTTTCTGATGATGAAAGCGAGGAAGAAAAAAAGAAACGTATGGAGCAGGATAAACAAAAAGTAACTCCTGAACTTAAATCTTCTGTACCAGAATTTGTCACAACTGGTCGTAAAGCTTTAGAAAAAGTTGTGGGTATTCCTTTAATAAAAGAAGATATTCAAACCGTTTTAAGTTTTTTTGAATCGTCTAAAAAAGAACAAGGAGAGCAACAATTAGAAGATTCTAAAATTTTAGGTGAGGATATTATAAATGTATTTCCAGTAGATAGCGGAAGATTAGTTACTAATGCAGCAGACAGACCTGGCTTAAAGGAAAAATTAGAAATCTTAAACGCTCCTGCAAGAGTATCTGCGAGATTGCTAGAACAAAGAGAAAGAAATCAGGTATCAGATGTTCCAGACTTAGACATTGTAGAAGAATTTCTATTAGGTACAAGCCCTCTTGATAGGCAAGGACTAGCTCCTGCTGAACGTATTTTTAGAAAAACAGGCGATGCTGTAGGAGAGGCTGCTAGGGCTGCCGTTGCGGGAACAGTTAGAGGTGCCGTTGTTATTCCTCAATTAGCACAGATTGTTAACAAGTATGGCATGGGTACTTTAGAACAAGGTTTTAGATGGGTCTCGGCTGGTTTTGATAATGAAGCATTTGTAGATTATGATTTACTTGAATCTGCTAACACTGCAATGAAACATTATTCTGAAGCATCAGAGAAATTTATAAAAACTGTAGATGAAGCTATGGACGTAGATGAGTTAGGGTACTCTTCAAAAATACTCATGTACGTTACAGATTTTGCTATACCGTTAAATATTCCTGGTAAAATAGCAAAAACAATGGCTTTAACGGGACAGGTAGCAAGTGATTTCTACAGGTCTTACAGAGGCACACCTGCATTTAGACCTGAAGACCCCATTTTTTACGATAAGTACGTACAAGCCCAGCCTATAATTATGTCTGCTGCTGAAAAAAATATTAATAAAAATTTTAATAAAGCACTTGAAGAAGCAAGAAAAGTTAATCCAGAAGTAGCGTCTAATCTAGAATCTATGGCAAAATATTCTGCTACTGCAGAAGATATGCTGAATAAAAAAGCAAAGCTATATAATAAAGCTATATCGGATTTAGATTCGTTTTATAAAGACCGTCCTTTGCTAGAGAGAATGAGGGAAAGGCTTCAATATCCGCAAGGAACTAGAAAGGGAATTACAGTTGCTAATTACAAGCGCACAGAAGAAGGTGATTTTGTAAGAGATGAAAAAGGAAAGAAAGTACTTCAAGAAGTTCAGGTGTTTGAACGACAGCTAACTCTCGAAGAACGTGTTCAAAAAGAAACATTAAGAAAAATTATGAACGGAAACGCTGTTGTTGGTGCAGGTGCGGTTGCTGGTGCTTGGGATCATGCTTTTGAAGGAACACAATATCAAGATTTATCTTATATTATGGGAATAATGGGGGCTTTTGCTAATCCTTCAGCTACAATGAGAGTTGTTGAGGCGATGATGGATGTCACTATAGGCAAGGGTGTTCAACAACTAGGGATTCCATTTGTTAAAGTACCAGGAACTAGGTCTGATGGAAGTCTTGTAGAAAGACCTCTAAGTCTTGCGTATGCTGCCTACGGAATAGGAAAGGCACTACACACTCAACTATTAAAAGAAGACGAAGTTGCTAATTTTGAAAAAACTCCCTGGGCTAGGAAACTGTCAGCTATGGCGATGGGGGTACCTTTCTATAAAGCATTAATGTTTGATGACACAATTAAAATAGATGAACTGGGTGGACTAACAGAGCTACAGGCTGCAACTACCTTCTCTTCAAGAGAGTTTAAGTATCTAGAAAAATTTTCTAAAGATATAGTTCAGTATCTTCCTGAAGAATATATTCAAAGTTACCAACTCTTAATGAAAAAGGGAGAGGAACTTATAGCAAATATTAATAACTCTGAAAATGCTGATAAAACAACTGATTTTATTATTACTCTTGAGCAATTAATGAAGGGAATACTATTAAACAGCACTTTAGGTGTACTTACAAAAGCTTCTAATGATAAAGATTTTAAAGGTTCCGTAGGAGGCATGAAGCATATCATGGGTATCTTTAGAACACTTCATCAAGAAGCAGATATGCAGAAAAACTTTATTAAGAACTCTTTAGAAAACCTTGTTGGTGGGTTAGAAAAAGGTCAAAGTACTTTTGAAGAATTAAAAAGAGGTGGTGATATAATTATGAACGCTATCTCTAAAAATTTAAGAGAGTTGGATGACCAAATTAGAAACGTTGATGCTCAATATTCCATAGTAAATAAAGGAACTCATAACGAATTAGAAGAACTCTTTGAGGGAGAGCAAGGTTTTAACTTAGTTGCACGTTTTGGTAGAGACCCCGAAAAAAGTCGTGCGTTAGACCCTGAAAAATTAGATCAATTTTACGAAGACATAAATGATACCTTTACCACTGTTTATAACAAAGCAGAAGAGGTAAAAGATTCTAAATGGAACGCTCTTGAAGATGCTATTCAAGACAGAGATATGCAAATTGATGACCTGATAGATACTCTACAAATTCTAGCAAGGTCAGAATTAGATGATTTTGGAGATGTTGCTTCAATTTTAAAAGATAAACAAAAGTTTATAAATTTTGGAAAAGTAACTAAAAACTTTGAACCTGGGCAACAACTTAGTCACAATGACAATATAAATTTATTTATAAAGTCAGCTAGATTTAATGGTTTAGAATTAATAGATACTGTAAGTCAACTAAAAGCAATAGGGGATGACATAGTAGAATCAGGTGTGTCTGTTAAGTTTGATGACAGTGGTTCTTTAGTAGTTACACAAAAAGCTGATGGTAGTATAGATTTACAAAAAACTTTAAATGAAGCAAGAGATAACGCTGAAGAATCTGGATTATCATTAGAAGATTATTACAGATATCTGTATACAGGTTTAACTCCTAATAACTTTAATGATATTAAACAATTCGATAGCTTTTTCCCAGCAGGGCATGTTGTTAAAGCCATAGATTTGCACAATCTTCGTAAAAGTTTTTCTCAATGGTCTTGGAGAAATCAAGGAAGACCAGCAAGTTTTTCTATCTATGATCAAGCAAAAGTTATGGATAGAATATTTGAAGATTCTGGTGTTCCTGAACTTCAGAAAGCTAACAAGGAACACACTGATTTTAAGAGAGTTTGGCATGAATCCTTCTTAGGTAGGGCAATGCAGGAGAATCCTGATTTAGGTTTTAACAAAGAAGAGTTTTATAACTTATCTAGAAATACTAGAGGAAGAAGAGATTACCTTTATTCTCTTTTCAATGTTCCAGTTGAAAATTTAAAACAGAGTAAAAAAGTTTTTGATGATCTCTTTATGGATAAAGAATTTGCTGACAAAACTAAAGTCTCTTTTGAAACTGAAAAAAATAAATTATTGGAAGAATTAGATACTGTTGTAGCACACGGGGTACAAAGTGGACGCATTTACTTAGGTTCAAATAAAGCAGCGCAATTAGAAAAAATAAACGCATTAGAAAATGTAGGTCTTATTTCTAATAAATCTGCTGAACTTTTAAGAATGTACACTCAGTACACAGCGCCAGTTTCTGAATACAAAATAAGTAAAGAGATAGAAGACTCTTTAAACAACGTAAATAGAGTTCTTAAAAATATTACAGATGATCAAAAGAAAGCAATAGAGGGTTCTATAGGAGCAACCCTACAAAAAATAACAGATTTAGACTCGTTAGTTGATTTTCTTTTTCCACAAAAAGGAACACCTACTTATGCTAAAACTGCTTCCTTTATTGATGAATTTGGAGAAACTGCAAATTTAGATGATTTAAGACGTTCATCTGAAGGAATGTTAGAGAAGTTAGAAAGAGTGGGGCGTCCTGCTATTGATCGGGAAGGACGACCTATTACTCTAGATACTATAGATGCTAATTTAAAAGAAATTAAGTCAGGCAGTTTAGCTGCAGAATCTGGAAGTAGATTTAAAGCTATTCTAAAACATTTGTATGATGTTGATGAAACGGATAGACTAAATCCTGCTAATCCTAAAGATCAAGATACAATTAGACAACTTAAAGATTTAAGAGATGCAATTGTTAGCACGATAATTCGTAGATCAGTGTACATTACAAATGAACGTAAATCATCTTTAGACTTAGCATTTAAAGAAAGAGAAGAAGAGATTGGGGCTCTCAGCCGTTTCTCTAGAAAAAGACCAGCAGACGCTTTTAGACTTAATACAGACTTTGACATTTCTGAAATGATGTCGATGTATATTGATGCAGAAAAAAGTTTAAAGTCTTTAGATAAGATTATGAATCGAAATGCTGATTTTACAGATGATCTTGAAGATTTATTAGCAGGATTGGTAGCGATAAAAGGTCAAGTTCCTGATGAGCTTCTAGGTATGGGTATTGAAAATGTTCCTAAAGGACTAACATACCCAGCAGCATTATCGCGTCTGTATGCAGGATTTAGAGGCGTTGTTAGTTGGAGGTTTCTCGTAACAGAACAAATCGTTAGAGAACATCAAAGATCAAAACATCTCTTTTTCCATAAAGTTTTGTCTGATCCTAAGTTTGTTGAAACTTTAGGTTTGGTAATAAATAAAAGAAATATTGGTAAAGAAGGAAAAGAGCTACTAGCTAAAGCTGTAAAAGATATTATGCTTGTTACAGGATCAAGAGCAGTAGTGTATGATGCAGATGCAGAAGACGGTAAAAAATATGATCCTAGCCCTGATGAAATTGTAAATGCTTTAAGCGAGTTTTGGTTATCAGACCCTTTACTAGCAGCGGCTCAAACTCTGTACCCTCCAAAAGACATAGTGGAGGGAGATTTAGAATATTACAAAATAGACGAACCTCAAGGTATTCTTCAAAACATACTACCTATAGGAGTTCGGAGAGGGTTATCAGAAAGTGAAATTGATGTTTTAAGAGCAGATGAAACTCCTTCAGAACAAAGTGCGCCACCGCCGCCTGAATCTCCATCTACTCCAGATAGTGAAATGATGGATATGTTAAGAGGTATAAACTAATGCTAGGACTAGCAGATTCAGTTATAGGCGTAGCAGGTAAAGTTCTTGACAAGTTTGTTGAGGACAAAGACCTAAAGACTAAGCTTGAAGCTGAACTAAAACAACAGATGGTATCGCTTGACCTCGCACAGGCACAGGCGAATATAGAACAAGCCAAGTCACCGTCTATCTTTGTTGCTGGTGCTAGGCCAGCCATCATGTGGATATGTGCGTTTGGTC
>JAAOEI010000076.1_pt1 | contig 36657 bp, 35 predicted proteins | sample 7059261 | NCBI WGS metagenome assembly JAAOEI01 (sample SAMN14008812, study PRJNA610033) | viral metagenome | isolation source: viral particles filtered from seawater | place: China: Hangzhou Bay, Yangshan Deep Water Harbour | collected 2017-10-31 | reverse complement strand
TATGGGAAAACCACGACATTGGTAATCTAATCAAGGGTTCCGAACAAGGCTACAACGATAAGATGGATGAATCACTTGGAATGCGTCATCGTGGTAAGCACCAACAATCTTTCAAAGACCGCCGTGACGAAGCCTCGGCTATGGATAAAGACCACACTATGATGGGTCGTAAGTATGATGATGTAATGACTATGGATGCGGAATCAGCCGGAACTTCCGGACAAGGAGTTCCTGTTTCTTACGGAGGCATTCCATTGCCAGCCGATGCAGTAGCGGAACTTGATGCTGGACGAGATGATTTCGGAACCGTCATGTCCGAAATGGGGGCTGAAGCAAAACTCAAGCCCAAGAAATCCAGCAAGCCAAAGTATCGTCAAAAGGGCCGTGCTAAATCTCAAGGTTCTCAAAATGACCCTTGTGCTAAATCCGACCGTGCTTGCCCGTTAGATGCAAACCTTTGGCAACGCTCTAAGCAAAGAGCCTCCAAAGAATATCGTGTATGGCCTTCACCCCACGCTTCAGCGTATGCAGTTCAACTTTACAACCAAGCAGGTGGAAAGTGGAGCAAGGCTACCGGCAAGAAACACCCTGCGGCTAAGTCCAAGAATCTTAACCAAAACTCTCTTGGAAACTACTACGGTGGAAACTATGAGAGAAAGGGCGAAAAGGGAGAAGCCGTTGATTTCTCAACACGCCGAGTCAAGACTTCTTCCAAGGGTTCCGCTGGTGACCCCTTCTGTGGTCGTGCTTACACCAAAGACATGACTCCGGAGGAGTTCCGTAAGACCTACCCTCGTTGCCTTCCAAAAGATGGTGCCGATAGTCTTTCATCTCGTGGTCAGCGTAAAGAAACTCTCAAGAAGCGCAATAAACTTAACAAGCGTAATTTCACCGGCGGTGGCGGAGTTGTCGTTCCTGTGGACCGAAAGAAGAACAAGTCCAAGAAACCTTGATTAGCAAACTTCAAATAGTTGCTACTACGAGTGACTACTATGTTGATGCGTTTAGAATGCACACCCTACCCTGCTTTCCCTCGTGCTACGGCAATGGTTAAGGTAGTAAGTGAAACTGAAGATTCCAAAGTAATTCTTTTGGAGGAGTCTTACTTCATCATGGGGCAAAAGATATTTTCCGAAGGAGATATGACGACCTTAGTTCACAATAAAGTGGAAGATTATCGCCTACCTTCATGGATTAAAGGTGGAACACAAATAAGAGCGCAAAGAGGATGGAGTGGAAAGTTTAGCGATACCATAACTTACACCGATTATAGCGTCAGTTATCCAAGTCATGGTAAAGACAAGAGAATTACCATAGAGGAAGCCCGACAATTTCACAAAGATTACCTTCGCAGCCAAGTTATGGGCTACGAAGAATGGAAAAAGTATGTTCAACCCGTCTTAGGATTCACCGAAATGTTGGGAAGTGATTGGGTTAGTGAAGTTGGCTCAAGTTCCGAATGGGATGAAACGGACCCCGATGAAGTCAAAGAAATCTATGAGGAATCATTGGAAGAATGGCTGGATTTACTTACCGTCAAACAATTGATTCGTTTGAATTATTATCACGATGGCGAATCTATTAACGAATATGAAGCCAAAGGTTTGTTAGAACCATCCATCGTTGAAACTACTATGGAAGAAATCAAAAAGGCACTCATTGAAGGTGAAATCATGGAACTCCCTACCTACGATTATGGCGACTTTGCGGAAGCCCACCAATCGCACTTAGAATATCTCTATGAATCAAGATACGATTAAGGGTCTTGAACACATAGAAATACACAGGAACTCCGAACTATTAAGTAGTTGAAATCACTAATGAAATGGTTAGAGGGAATAGTGGATTCCCTATGAACGCAAAATTGATTGATATGGAGAAATACAACAGAATTAACAGATACAAAATACTAACGACTATCCTAACCGCTTTGATGCTCACCATGAGTGCAGGTGTTGTAGCGGCTGATGGCTCCGACCCATTGGACCCTTCCGATGGTGGAGCCGATTGGGATGGTGATGGTCTAACCAACGCTGAAGAACACGCAGCCGGAACCAACATGAATAATCCGGATTCCGATGCCGATGGCTTACCCGATGGATGGGAAGTCACTCACGGATTGAATCCCAATAGTGCTGGGGATGCTAATGCAGACCCCGATGCTGATGGTTTGACTAACGCACAAGAATACGCAGCCGGAACGAACCCTAATTCAGCCGACACCGATGGTGACGGCAGACCCGATGGTTCCGACCCATACCCTAACGACCCGAATGATGGAGAATACTCCGATTCGGATGGAGATGGAATCCCCGATGCTTACGACCCCGATTACCAAGAATCCCAAGAGGGAAGCGGAAACGGTGGAACCGAAGGTGGCGGAGAAGGACAAGGAGAAGGCGAAGGCCAAGGACAAGGCCAAGGCCAAGGTCAAGGTCAAGGACAGGGCCAAGGACAGGGGCAAGGTCAAGGTCAAGGTCAAGGTCAAGGTCAAGGTCAAGGACAAGGACAGGGACAGGGACAGGGACAAGGCCAAGGTCAGGGTCAGGGTCAGGGTCAGGGTCAAGGACAGGGCCAAGGTCAAGGTCAAGGACAACAACAGGGCCAAGGTCAATCCGGACAACAGGGCCAAGGACAACAAGGCCAACAAGGAAACCAAGGACAACAAGGACAGGCTGGACAACAAGGCCAGCAATCCGGCCAAGGTCAATCCGGACAACAGGGCCAGCAAGGTCAGCAGGGCCAACAACAAGATAACGGCCAAGGTCAGCAACAACAAGGTGGCGACCAAGGCGGGCAACAAGGCCAACAAGAGCAAGATAACCAAAATGGCAACAACCAAAACGGGCAAAACCAACAACAACAGGGCCAAACCCAAAATGGACAACAAGGCCAGCAAGGAAATCAAAATAATCAACAACAGGGCCAACAGTTGGACAACCAAGACTCAAATGGTGATAACGACAACGATGGTGACGGAATCCCCGATGACTTAGACAATGATGATGATAACGATGGAATCCCCGATTATATTGATGATTCACCAACCGACCACGATAACGATGGAATTGACGATGCGGAAGATAACGATGATGACGGAGATGGAATTGATGACCGAGAGGAAATCAATGACGGCAACGACAACACCGATATTTACGACCACGACAATGATGGAATTGAGGATAGGTTTGACTTTGATATAGACAACGATGGAATTGATAATTGGAACGACCTCTATGAGAATGGTTCCGATGCAAGCCGTGACCACGATAACGACGGTCTAAACGATGGTGTTGATACAGACGATGATAACGACAACATTCTTGATGTTGATGAAATGGGTGGTGCATGGGCTTCCTATCGCTACGACCACGACAATGACGGCATTTGGGATGCTACCGATACAGACGATGATAACGATGGACTTTCGGATTGGTTTGAGAACAACGATGGCAATGATATGACGGGTCAATTTGACCACGATAACGATGGGCTATCGGATTACTTAGACGATGACGATGATGCCGATGGCATTCTTGACGAATTAGAAGTTTGAAGCATTTAACCCCTTAGCGGAATGAGGGAGAGGGCGGTTCGCCGCCCCTCCTTCTTCCCAAGTCTTGAAATAGTCGTAAGACTAAACAAGTAGTATGGCTAAGGAGTTCATAGCGTTTATCAATTGCTACAATGCTACCATGACTGATGTGGAACGCACTAAGTTTCTTGATATGCTTCGTAACTACGACTACAAGAATAAGCCGATTGCATTCATTTACTTTGATGATGAAGGGGTTTTGGACACGGATGCTTTTGCCGTTATTGAATGGTTTGGACCCGAAGTGCGAATCCTTAACCGAGGGCCTAATACATCAGCATTTATGAATCACTTCAAAACCGCCGAGTTGGATAGTTCGGATTTACCCCCAACCCTAAATCCAAGTTTCCTCGCTGGCCTTCCATCAGTAATCAAAAAGAATGAAGTTCCAGCAGGGACTCTTGAGAGCCTTCAAATCTCGGATGCAATGAATCCTATGCACGAAGATTATTGGGATTCAGTCTATGAAAAAAACTTCGCCCATAATACCACCGAGAAGTCTTGGGCGGGTGCTATGGCAAACATTAGAGAATTACTCAATAATAAACAGATATTTGTTGAACCTTTGGGCGAAGTGCTATCCGCATGGGTGATTTTTGAAGCCCAATCTTCTCCGGTAAAGGAAGCCTCGTTTGCTAATTGGGGAGATTCCCTTCCCGCAAAACTTAAATAGGAGAATCTATTGGGTTTTGTTGATGCCATACTCACCTACACGCCCACTATTCCCTAATTGGGGAATTAACCTTCCACATATTTTGGGCGGTCGTAGTCAAGAGTCTAAAGACCAAGAAGAATCTTTCATCAAAACCAATCGTGAAGAATTATTGAATCTTGCTAATACTTCTTGGTGGCAACAAAAGATGACTCCCGAAGAACGGGAAATGAAAAGACATCCCAATCGTGGTCCGGGTTGGATTCCTAATCGTTTGCGAGAGATTCGCCAACAACTTTGGCATGAGTGGTATAAGATTCGCTATGTTGATGGTAAAGATATTGTAATGAGAAAATACTATGACGACCTTTTCCATAACGAGGAACACGAGGCTTGTATTCGTTGTAAGCGCACCAAGGATGAGTATATTCGTGATTCTATGTTGGATGACTTAGAGCGTAATGATGGTTCCCGTCATTTCCATAGTTGGTATTATGGTTGGTGCCGATTTTGTGCTAAAGAAGTTGAGAATGAGATGTTCGCTCACCGAGATAAAGTCCTATCACGGTCTTGAATACATAATAAAGTTTAAGTAGGAGATACGCAAGAGGTTTTTATATGCCAATGAGTGACCATCAAGATTCGGAATTGTTCTCGTATGAGAGAACTTGGGAAGAAATTGAAGCCATGTTAGACAAGGCCGAAAAGACACTTAATTTCCATGAGATAAAGATGATGAGTTATCGCCCCAAAAGCAAACAATGGATGTTTCATGCTCGCAATTACAAAGCCCTGCAAGGAGTAGTCAAAACTCTCCGATGGACTCTTGGAGATAAGAACATTGCTCATCCCTTGGAGTGAAGCCTTACATAGCAGAACACACAATAGGTTAATATGGCCGACCCATTCGCTACTAAAAAGTCCAAGAAGGACATTCAAGCGTTGCCACTCCCTCCGGCAGCCCAAGCCTCAAAAACTCCCGATTGGGTAAATCTCATTACTCAAAAAGAGGCTGAATCAGTCCAAAGGGCAATTAACCATGATAAAGCCATGCAAAAGGTCCATGAGCAATTGTATGGGGCTACCGGATTACGAAGTAAGCCTAACAAGAAGTAAGGCGAACCTTCAAGTATCACAACTGCCAAGGTAATTGATATGTCCATGCGTAGGCAAGGTTTTGAATGGGAGGTCGCCGACCTTGGAAATCTTCCGCCCAAAAGATTGGCGGATTTGGAAACTCCTCAATCAGTATTCTATTCTAAACTTGGAACTGCTACTCTCAAGAATCGTCAAAGAACGAGTGACGATGAGTATTTAGTCATCAATTATTTCGGTAGCACTCCGGGAATCTATGGCAAAGGAGCCGATTGGGTTCCCGGTGGATATGTGAACTTCACTATCGGCACTACTTCTTATTTCACTAATCCGGACGGCTTGCCCGGACCCGGAGTTAGCGGAGATGCACAACCATACCCCATCACTATCCAAACCAGCCCCGTATTCGTAGGGTCTTATGGAATTGAAATCCCTCCCGATACCGATTGGGATTTTACTTATTTTCTATCCAATTCATTCGTGGAACCGGTTGAAGATTATGAAGGGACTGAATATACATGGACCATGACGGTTCTTACTTGAAATGGAGGGGAAAAGATGAGTTTAGCATTCCGTCTTGATACCACCGAATATGCTTGGTGGGGCAATCTTGTAACTTGGTTGAGCCAAGGCCCAACGGCTCCCACCGATGGTTCCGCATCGGGAAGTATTTTCCTTGGAGAAGCACTCGTAACTCCAATAAGTAACCGATTCAACGGCGGTGGAGTAACACTTCCGACAGGCGAGTATATTATTCGTGATGGTTATTATCACAACGGCTACTTTTTGGTTGTAGGCTCATACGAAGTTGAAACGAATATCGCATATAATCGTAGCGGATTACCACCTATCAACACCGGATTTTTCAAATCTTGGGACGGTTTCGTAATGATGTTTAGAGGACATACTAATGAGCAAGAGGATGGAATACCAAGCCCTAATATCAAAGGTGTTTATCCCAATCAATTCGCTTATCCGGACCTTGCTGGATTGGGAGCCTCCCCCGATGTCGCATCATTTGTATTCTTCCCCATGAGATTTCCTTGGATTCAAACTCAATGTGGGCTGATTACCTTGACCCAAGCACAGTTAGAAGATTCTAATCAAGGGTTATATGGCATTCGCCCTTACAAGGACTCATCTAATATAGAGGTTACTGAAACGAGTTCCCAAAACAATATCGTGTTTGATGTTTGCGGTTATCATAACATTCCCAATGTGGGAACTTCAAGCGACCTTAGCACCATTGCAGGGCTTGAATCTAAGCCTTATTGGGCTACCATCAATTTCACCGTAGCAAGTCTTGAGTTCGGCAGCCAATTTCAAGAAATTGTTTGGGAAGCGACAGATTCTATTGAAATGTGTTGGGGAGGGGCCAACACTCAAAAACCACTTGATGACGATGGTATTGATTATGGAAAGTTTGGAACGGTGAGGTCCATAGACCAAGTGGCGACTGTTGCTAACGCTAACATCTTTCCGGATGAGTATCTTAAGGAACTGTGGGATGACGGACTGAAGCCGGATGGGACAAATCCATTCACCGGCGCACCAGCAACTTTCAACCAGCAAGCCTATGATAATGGCTACATCCAAACCAAGTTTTTGGGAATGGATAATTTTTCGGAAAGATATGTTGAAACTGCATCCAATCAATCGGGAACTTTTGATTTGATGGTGGGCGAAGCCGCACTATATACAGTTGCTACCGGAGTTCTTGAAACTACCGTTCCGACAATCGCTATGTTGAATCTTACGGCGGGCGACCGTCAAGGTTTCCTAAATAATGACCCTATTTATACCTACCAAGCCCCGTGGATGATAGTTTTGCCAGCGTGGAGGTCACCAACTACTCGTAGTGGTGGTATCGGAGATTCTTTGTGGGAAATAGAAGATGAAGCGGGCCTCCCCTCTCCGGTGCCTTGGGCTAATGCTTACGCCGTTGATGTAATGCCACCTGCTGAAATCGTAGGGACGGATGCAGTAGGCGGAGTTACCCAATGTTTTATTGGGGTTAATAATGTATCAGCGACCAGCACCACTTCCGTAATACAAGTATGCCCTATTTCTATTCTTACCGATGCGAATGGTATAACTACGCCATGGGCTGGACCTGCTACATCATTTACTACTGCTACGGGCATTCCATTACCCAATAATATCAAAACTAAATGCCAACAAGTGCGAACTTTCACAGTAGCCGAAGAAAATATCTCCAAAGGTTTTATTTTAGGAAATGTGGACTCAAATACCGGAACTCCCATCGGTTATATTCTTGATTTAGACACCGATGAATATGTAGGAATCGTTGGGAACTATCCAAGACTTCCAACTAATCCCACCGATAGCCAACTTTTTGTTGGTCCGGGAACTGCTTCTAAAATTGGTTTCGCTTTTGCCGGAGGAAATGACCCTGCCGGAGCCGGTGGTCCAGCACTCATTACTTACGATACTAATTTTACTACGGTGGATTATAGCGCACCCCCCAATGCTACAAACAATTCCATCGTTTTGAATGCGGGACCCGGACTAAATAATGCTGCACTTAGCGGAACGGCTACTGACCGAGTAGTGGTTTCGGGTCGTTGGGATAACGACCGGGACCAATGGTTGATTACTACCAATGATGCTGCTAATGGTTGGTCCATTATTTCGGTGGAATCCACCTTTGAAACTTTCTTGGACCAAACTCCTAACTTCAAAGGGGTATTGAGTGATAAGAATGCTGCTATGTATTTCCCAATCACTATGTCCAATTCTTTGGATGGTGTAGTATTGTTTGGAGTATTAGAAAACAATGCTTTTGGTAAAACCGGTATTAGGACTACTACTCCAACACAATTTGCTACCTCCACCACATTTGGTAGGACTTACGCCACCGATGCTAATTTCCAAATGTTCCGAATTAAGGGTTCCACCGGGAGAGAAGCCCGTGTGTGGATTGACTATATGCTCTATGATGGTGTGGATAGCCTAATTGCCATGCAGTTGGCCGATTGGGGACTCCGTGTTTCTGTTGAAAATGTGGAGTGGTTTAAGGCCCGACTCCTACAAGGAGGCGATTTGAAGGCTAAAGCCGAAGAAATTGAAACTTGGATGGAATTACAAGGACAACAATACCAAGATATGCTGAAGAAGAAGGAACGACAGGGAAGATTGCGCCGAAGGCGAAGTCAAATTACGGCTTACGAGCGAGAAGTGGGCGACCTCATGGCTCCGGACACCATAGACAAGGAAATCTATGAGTTCGTGCCAAAGGGTGCATCAGTATCACTTCGTAAAGATGAATCGGGCCATGCGTTGCTTACTCCGCCACCAACCTCTATTGAGGCTATGGTGGAGCGTGACTACCGTGCTGGCTTCAACAAGACTCCAAGTGGGGTCTTGAATCCCGGAGAGCAAGCACCGGAAATGCCCGGAGAGGCTGCTGGTGCATTCATGGACACCGGAGATGCTCCAAAGAAACAACCCGGCGAAGGTGGCGACCCCGATGAAGAATATGTAGGAGAGGATGGCGGTTGATAGGATTCATTAGTTGGTTTTTCAAACCGGATTCTGTTTTCGCCACACAAGAGTTGGCCCAAGGAGATTATACAGTTGCTCCAAAACTTTTGAAAAACTCCTTTAAGCGAGCAGTATTCATACTTCCCGGAGTCCTCATTGCTAAAGTTCCACCCAAACAAGCAGTAGTGGCAAGTGTATTGGGAAGTATTGGAGTATCGGCTTCATTGTATGCCTACTTCAAGATGAATCCGGATTACGATACCGACTTATGCAAATAAGCAAAAGTTCCGGGAACCGGAAAATTATTGCCTAAAATGGTCAATTTTAGCCATTCGGTGTAAAAGATGCACCGATTAGGAGTCATTAAGTAGTCAAATATCAAACTAATATACATGACTCACAAGGAAGAACGCTATGATGAGTATAGGCAAGACATGAAAACGCCCGTTTCCCCCGTCTTAGCCACCTTCAATAGTATCACCATTCCAGCAGGTGTAGTTCTTCAAGAAATGGTCTTGGCTCCGTTCCAAGACTTTTCGTATCTTGTTGATTTGAATATCGTCATTATGGTTGCTGGACAAGCAGCATATTCCGGAGCGATTCCTACTGATGGACTACGAATTGATTTCGTGGGTGATGGAATGGCTGACGAACCAAGAGAAATCGTGATTGCTATCGCACCATCTCAAGAATTACAAGAATACATTAACGGTGGTTTGTCTTTTGGTAACACAGAACGCCAACTATCAGCCACTATTATTGGGATTTGGTCGGAAGCCGTGCTTTCCTACGACCGAAACTTGGAATATGACGCTATTTTCATTGATGAGTGGGCTTAAAACGACCACAGAACCTTGAAATAGTTAGCCCTGCTATGGGAATCCTATGGCCTCGTTAATCCTATTTACAGGAAAAGGCGGTGTAGGCAAGTCCACAATTTCGGGGGCTTCGGCTATTCACCACGCACAACAAGGACTCCGAACCATTTTGGTGTCGTCCGACCCCGCCCATAGCACGGATGATACATTAGGCGTAGCCGTTGGTAATGGAGAATTGACCCAAATTACTGAAAACCTTTGGGCTAAGAACATCAATGCTGAAGCGAATGCTGCATTGTTCGCCCAAGAAATGCGAGAAGGTATGGATGCTATGTTTGCCAAATCTTTTCCGGGATTTGATAGTGAGATATTTACTGATATGACTTCATTTCCGGGAATGGATGAGTTCTTTGCATTAGATGAGATTTTGCGTTTAGTGCAATCATGCGATTATGATGTAATCGTGTTTGATACTGCACCAACCGGACACACTTTGAAAGCCCTCAATTCACCTACGGCGATTCGGACATTTTTACTTCGTATTCTTCGCATGAAGGCTAAGTTAGATAATCTCAAAGGAATGTTCATCAAGAAATCCGATGCACCAAAACTTATTGCTAATTTAGAAGAAATCTGCAACAAAGTGGAACGACTAACCGAAATCCTACGGGACCCAAAGTTCGTAAGTATCAATCTTGTATCTATCCCTTCCGAAGCCGGATTCCAAGAATGTTATCGCACCGTCAATTTCCTCAAGAAAATGAAAATCCCTGTTGGCAACATTGTAGTCAATAATATCATGCCAAACTTTGGCAAGGACGAATGGGACTTAGCGGAAGAACACCCAGCCATTGGTTTAGTGAAGCGTGAGTATGATAATCAGCAACCTTACCTCCAAAGATTCCGTGATTTAGCCAAGAGTGAAGGAGTGCAATTGGTTGGAATGAGTCGTTTGCCCTTTGAACCAAGGGCTGAAAAGTTGATTGACTTTTCTAAGATGCTTTGGCGTGAGGGCGGATTGTCTTGGGAGCCAACGCTTCCAATTACTGAAACCGGTGCCGGTTATCGTATCACAGTTCCATTCATTGGGAACGCTGATTGGAAAGTCAAGGGTGGAGTCGCCACTTACCAATATGACGAGTTTAACTTTGGAACCGGTGGTGTCTATGAAGTTCCATTAGACGCTCCGGTTAAGTCCAAACGCAAGAATGGACCCGATTCCATTACACTATCTAAGGCATAAGTCATTAAATAGTAGTATTGAGAAGAAGGAATTATGTCCGATGGCAATTCAACTGAAATCGCCCAACCTATTCCGGGAATGCAAGTTCAGCCTCAAAGAAATTATGGGGGACTTGTTGTGCCAATCGTAGCAAGCGTGGGCTTTGCTGCTGCCGCTTACTATTTGTTTATTGAGGGTGATGAGTAATGTTTGGACATAGTGCATGGGACACCTTTAGTGCCACAACATCTTCCGGTAACCAAGTTTTCCATGCTTTTTGGGACAGGGTTAGTTCCAAAACAATTGATAAGTGGGAAGTCGTCAATCCCGAACAATGCAGCGAAATGCCTTTCAAAGTAGTTGTCTATGTAAAGGAAAAAAGATTTGGTAGTGATAAGGGAGAGCGATTCCATTATGCAAGGATGTATATTTGGGATGATTTATCCGAAACTGAAACTGAAGTTCAAGAATCCGAAGATGAAGATGAAGATGATGATGCTACCGGTGGTTGGAAGTTGCATAAAACTTCCAAAGAAAAACCTTGGCCTTTGAATCGGGAAGGATTTATCAGCCTTGATGGAAAGACTAAACCCGTGGACCCATGGATTGCGGATTGGGCTTTTAGTAATGGTTTAGCCTATTTAGGATGCACCGACACCAACGCCTCAAATTATGACGAAGATGCTACTTGTGATGATGGTTCTTGTGAATGCAAAGATGGTTACCAAAAGAATGATGATGGCATTTGTGAAGAAGTCCCCGAAGAAGAAGAAGATGAGAATGGCGGAGTTCAAGCCCAAGGAACGGCAACATCCATAGATGGTGGAGCCAATTATACTACTACGGCACTACTTGTTGGTGGTGTAGGACTCGTAGGGATGCTACTAATTCTTAACCGGAAATAGAGCAAGCCATTAAATAGTCGGGATGAGAATGACTACTCATGCTATTCGGACATGGTTCATGGAATACCTTTCACGCCGACACTAACCAAGTGTTTAAGGCATCGGGTGGACAATATGCCCTCATTACGGAAATTGATGGTGGGTATAAAGTAGCATACTCGGCTACCAAAAGCGGGGCTAAGGTTCAATACTTCAATAGCCCATCCCAAAGTATGGAACAAAAACTTGCTGATGCAAGAAGTTACGCAAAACAATATGAGCCAACCGGTATAGTCAAAGAATCATTTTCAACACAACCTCGTGATGCTGAAGTTTCGTCATGGTCCAATTGGAGTCGGAGTGGCTCTTGTGACCTCAAGAGAACCCGAACCGTAGTCGTTCCAGCAGCCTTCGGAGGAAGCACTCCGGAATTAGAAGAAATCAAACTAAATCATTTCACCCAACACGCTACCGTTAGTGCATGGAGTGATTGGGGAGAGTGCAATGACGGCACTCAAATAAGAACTCGCACAATTACAACTGCTGCGAAGTGTGGAGGCTCCACACCCCCTCCATCCGCACTCCAACAATCTCGTGATTGCACAGTCGCTACAACTGATGATGATGATGATGGAACTACTAATACTGATGATGGAACTACTATCACTTCCGATGACGAACAAGATTCCATTGATACCGGAGATACTACCGGTAGCGGAACAGACGATGGCACAGTAACTACTCAAACCTCCGATGTAACTATCGTATCAGCCGGTGCATCCTCCGGAATGTCCACAGGCAAGAAAGTTATGGTGGGAGTTTTAGTCGTTGGAGTCATTGGCGGGGCAGTATATTACCGTGCCAAAAAGATGTGATAGTTTCAAATAGTTAATGGAACTATCTTTTCGCATGGACTTAGTTATCGCTTGGCTCATTACACTATCTATTATTGTAGCCCTCATGGGTCTATGCTCCCTTTATTTCGTTTATTGGTCTTTGTGGCGCAATAAAAGTTTGACTATGCTCTTGGTGGAACATTACAAACACTTCCCCGAAGGTAGTCGTGGTGCAACGGGTTCCACCGGAAACTTCGGACCCATGGGTTCGGAGGAAGAATCTTGACGCAAGGACTATCGTTTGATTGGGATGGTGTTTTGAGAGGAGAGCCTCTTGTGGAGGATGCTCTCAATTCTCTTGCCGAAGATTTTGGTTGGACGAGAGTATTTTACCGAACTTCATCATCGGGAACCGGATTACACATCCTTATTGCTGAACTTTCTTTGGATATGAATCTTGAGCAATCTCTCCATCCCCTCTCCCTTTCCCAAGAAACCATTATGGATTACCGAAAGCGGTTCGCTGAACCACCTTGGAATCTTGAGTGTCGTGGGCGATTCATTTCGGACTCCGCAAGAAGTCAAGCCGGAATGAGAACCAGCCGAGTATTCACCGTCAAAAATGATGACTTATCTATGCCTTGGAAAAACATAGGCCCAAGGAGGTCTTGAAGCCATGAAGTTAGGTTATCAAGAAAGGAAATTATTGAAAGCCATTGTGCAACAAAAGTTGGACCGTGATGTAGTCTTTTATGTGAATGGAGATGAGTGCCACGAAGCCGAAGAAGTAGTTAAGGCTATGGAAGATGGAAAATCCGTCTTAGAAATATCCAATTGAGAAGCATTAAGTAGGAACAATCACAACTTGTGATTATGCCTACCTCCGAAATGCGATATTGGGAAAGAGTTGGACTTTATGTGGACCGCAAGATGGCGGATGAGTTTATTGAGCGAATGGTCGGACATGGAAGTGTCTTAGACGAAGATTTAGAGGAGTTCGTCACTCAAACTGTCCCCGATGCTAAGTTCCTACAAAATGAAGTTGAAGCCCTCTTTGAAGCCCCATTTGAAGAAGCCGAACTATCCACCGACAACCAAGCCATTCTTGATTTGATGACCTTTGAAGGTAATCGTAAAAAGTTCATCAAGGAGAAGAAAGCCGATGGTATGACTCTTGAGGAAGCCAAAGAAGCCTACAAGTATGCTCTTGACCTCAAGGTTAAAGCAGCGTTGCCGGAAAAGTTTGATGAGGAAGAATAGGTAAGGTGAAGTGCCTTGCCCGACCGTCAAAGACCACTACCCTTGACTGAAACCTTAGTCTTGGATATTGTTGAATATCTCCTAAGTCATGGTGGATATGGTTATTCCACCGAGATTTCATCTTACATGGTGGAGCGCAAGCCACGCCGATATACTTCTCGTGAAGTAGTCGGCATTCTAAGAAATCGCCCAATGTTCCGTCATGCTCAATCTAAAGATAGAAGGGGCGGAATCCGTTGGAGATTAGATTTACTTCAATTGGAGCGATACTTTGCACAAAAGGGCTACCAAGAAAGAGCGCAAGACATGGGAATCTATGATTCAGTTAGGGAATTGAAACTATCCCAAATTACTGAAACTATCAAAGCCTTGGAAACTATGGACACATCAAACATAAACGAAGTTTATGAAAACATTGCCACACTTTGGTCGTGATATGATGGATAGAGTTGAAAATTGGAGTTCCCAACATTTCCACACCATGGCCCTCATTAGAACCTTAGCCAGCGTTGTAGCAATGTGCATTCTTGCCATAAAATACTTGTGAGAACCTTTAGATAGGTCGCACACCTACGCACACGCATGAAAATAGGCATAGTCGGAGTTGGATTTGTCGGCTCCGCCGTAGCCAATAAGTTTCAAGAATCATTCCAAGTGGAAACCTTTGACCTTGACCCCGCAAAATGCACCATTGGGGACTTGAATACATTAGGTAGGGAATGTGAAGTAGTTTTCGTATGCGTTCCCACACCGGAAAGAGAAGATGGTGCAGTTGATACAAGCATAGTCAAGAAAGTAGTGGAGGAGTTGGCTCCTACACAAGTTCCCATCATTATCAAATCCACAGTTCCACCCGGATTTACCAAAAGTTTGGGACTTTCACAAGTTTGCTTCAGCCCGGAGTTCCTGACTGAAGCGAATCACTTAGAGGACTTTGCCAATCAAAAAGATACTATTGTCGGAGTCCTCAATCCCTCCCATATTACGCCAGCGGAAAGATTGGCAATCGCCGTGCTGCAACAAGGTTTGCCCGAATCTAATGTCCACATCACCAATCACACTACGGCTGAAATTGTAAAGTATGCTCGCAATTGTTTCTTAGCCACCAAAGTTTCGTTCTTCAACGAAATCTATCAACTGTGTGACCAACTCGCAGTTGAGTATGATGAAGCCAAAGATTTGGTAGTTTTGGACCAAAGAATTGGGAAATCGCATACACAAGTTCCCGGACCGGACGGTAAGTTTGGATTTGGAGGTAGTTGTTTTCCTAAAGATACTATGGGCCTACTCACCTTTTGGCAAAATTGGTTGGACCAAACTCCCAAAGTTTTGGAATCTGTGGTGGCAGCCAACAAGTTACACCGGGGTAAATCAATTATCAAAGGTTTCGTAGCCGGAAGTTTTGATTTGTTGCATCCGGGACATTTGATGATGTTGAGAGATGCCAAAAGTGTTTGTGATTATCTTGTAGTAGGATTACAAAGTGACCCCACACTTGACCGACCCCACAAGAACAAACCAATTCAAACCGTTCAAGAAAGATGGATGCAATTAGTGTTCTTGGAAATCGTGGATGAAGTAATCGTATATGATACTGAAGCCGACTTAGTGAAAGTCTTGGAAGAAATCAACCCCGACATCCGGATTCAAGGAAGTGATTGGGAAGGTAAATCCTTCACCGGTGACCATCTCAACATTCCCATTTATTATCATCATAGGGACCACGATTGGAGTTCCAGCGAACTAAGAAACCGGATATTGTCCGAAAACGGTCCGAATTGACTATCCGAATGCTTTAAGTAGCAGGGCGACCAAAGCCTACCTATGGCTTATTTCATTCGCCGTTACCAAAAAGGAGTAGCGCAATCCGGAACTAAGGATATTTTCACATCCGAATCCGAGATTCCTATCTCAATGTTCTGTTCTCTCGCCGAACACACCGGACCCGGAAAATATCTTTTGGGAGAGCGTGGTAAGGGCATTCGTGGTTTCAAGAAAATTACCGAGTTTATGGTTCCGGAACTTCCTCCTAACCAAATCTTTGCTGCTGAAGATGATGGCGAAGAAGTAAAGGAAGAAGAAGAAACACCAAAAGAAGAAGAAATGACGGAGGAATTAGTTGCCAAAAGAGAAGCGGCTACTATGCCCGAACCGGCACCCGCCCCTGCTCCAAAACCAAGAGAACACATTTCCATGCGTAAGAACGCTAAATTGGAAGATATGTCCAACGAAGAATTGACCGATTTGTTGGCTGGTATGAGTCAAACGCAATTGAGTGCGGAAACTGTGGCAACATTCCAAGCCGACCTTGCACGAGTCCATGCGGAAATGCAATCTCGTGGAATGCTTCACGGCACGAAGGAGGCCGAGAACTCCGACCGTGTAGTGATTGGAACGGGCTTTTCCCCTTGGGCTGCCTTTGGTATCGGCGGAGTCGTAGGACTCGCCGTAGGTGTCCTTGGTAGTATGACTTATTACAAGAAGAAAATGGACGACATCAATGTTAAACTCGCTGAAATGGATGCGGCTATCAAAGAAGCCGAAACAACCATTGGACGACAAGAACGCCGAATTATGAGAAGCGAGGAAGAAAAGGAAAAGAAACCTGCTCCACAACCGGTTCAAAGGGACCCGTTTGACCTTGACCTACAATTCCTGTCCTCATACAATCGTTCTAATGGACGACTATACGATTAAATGAGGGGAAAAACAAATGGAAGATATGATGGCTAAACTTTCTTCGCTCTTAGAGCAAAAGGAAACTTTGACTAAATACAAAGATTTGTTAGAGATGGAACGAGAGGTTACTCTCAAAAGACAATTCGCCCGCTTTATGGAAAGTATTGGAATTGATAACTACAAGATTATTGATGAATACTTCCCACGGTTCCGTTCCACAGTAAGTGTTGTGGAAGATGAAGATATGTCGGTCAAAGACCGCATGGTTTCCATTGTGGAATCCGATTTCTTATTTGATTTGATGAGGCTAAAGACCGCCTCTCGTGAACGGGAACTACGCCGAATTACCAAAGAATTGTCGGCATTCATTCACACGGCAGCCATAGACGCTGAAAATGATGATTCCAAGTTCCTCAAGAATCTTTTGACTAATTCCCTTCGGACAATTGCTGATGAAATTGACCCCAAAGAAAATCGTGGAGTAGGACAACCTATGACCGAAGCGTGGATTGAGGCAATGAAGGAGGGCATGGACACTTATTTGACCTCTCTATGAGAAGTTTTAAGTGAAAAGGAACTGATGTGGTAGTTATGGGTGATTTTGACGAGTTCGTAAAGCCTTCCGCAGTTGAGGTTCCTGAAGCCCCAAAGCCGAGGACCGAAGCCACCAGCAAAGCAGGTGGTGGGTCCGAGAAATCCAAGGGCAGTTCCAAGAAAGTTAAGGGCAAGTCCCTTGCTGAAATGCTGATGGGTGATGAACAAAACCCTGCCGTCTTTGCTGACCGCATGGGATTGGATGCTGAAATGACGGAAAAAGTATTGGTTCCTCTTTTGAACTTCTTAGACAAATACGAAATCGGTTCCGGAATTGGAGAAAGTCCTACCGCCCAAGGTGTTATGGATATAGGCTCCGTAGTGGCTGATGTCGCCCCCGTCATCAAAAATGCTGCGGAGTATTTTAGTGGAAGAACCCAAAAGTTGGGTGCTGATGATGAAGCCTTCCTTGCCAAAATTAGAGAAGCCAATGAGGGTGGCATGGATTTGTTTTTTACCGAAGATGAGGTATCAATTGGCGAAGCCGTTGGTCCCGAAGAATCAGCCGCCCCACCCCAGCCCGCATATTCCGGACCAATTCCATTAGATTCTAATCCATTTGCTAACGGTGTGGATTGGGCCGCCGCCCTATCCGGACCCGAATACCAAACTAAAGACACATCAATTAGTGCCACCTACACCGAAATGATGCCAAAACCCGACCTAATGATTAAGGGTCTTGAAGCCTTGGCTGCTGAATCGGGACTTGACCCAAAGAAGGTCATGGCTTCCGACACTCAAGCGAAGATTAACCGCAATGGCTCCCAAGGTAGTGCAGCGGAAAATGCTCTCGCTGCTGGTAGTGCTGCTGGATTAGATTTGGGATTGGATAGTATCAAGGCTGAAATGAACAAAGAAAAGAACAAGCAAGCCGCTACTTCAAAGGTTCAATTTGATAACGGGGATTTGATGGTTCCATCAAATGTGGATTCCTATGACCCATTAAATGTTCCCGGATTTACACTCCCACCTGCTCCATTAGCCGGATTGGAAACTGTTGATGAGATGGCTAACCGTGTTGGAGTTGATTTGGAAACCTATGAAGCCGAAGAAACTCCTATGGAGGAAATAACGGAAGAAGTTGATGACGAACCAATCTTTGAATTGGAATCAACCGAAACCGAAGAAATCACCGAGGACGAGTTCTATGGCTCAATTAACTTCGGTGATGAAGATGAGTGAACTTGAAATCAATCCAATTTGGGCGAGGTATTGCTCCGAGCAAATGGAAGATTGGCTTACATGGTTAAGGAACATCCACATTCGTTCTTATGTTGAACTTTGTGAACGCTTCATTGACTTACACCCCTATTATACGCCCACGAATGATGACTTTAATGATAAGTTACCATTGTATGAAAGATTGTTGATTGGCAAACCGTTCTTAGACAACATGACGGACATTGGAGTTCGTGTATGGGCTAACACAACATTGGTGGATTTCATCAATGCACTCACACCCTACGCCCAAGAGTTTCCGGAAGTAAGAGAAGTGCGAAAGTTTTTCATCAAACATTTGAATTGGTTGGATAGATTGTATCGCTTTGGTCGTGCCGACCTAATCGCTCAATTGCGAGAAGAAGGTCGTAGTATTTAATTCCCTAACCATTAAATAGTCGCAAGCCATTAGTATGAACTATGCCGGAAGTTAGTGCAAGTCAAGCACAGGCAATTGCCGAATACATTTACCTCACGGGTTTCGCCAAAACTGCTACTCAAGGCATGATGCAAGACCAAATCAAGAAGTTCATTGAATCACAAGGCTACACTTATTCGGCTGATGCCGATGCTAAGTGGGTGAATGCGGAGAAAACCGGATTCTCTCAAAGATTAGGGACTCAAGACTTACAATATCTTGGCGTGGACATTCCAGCCGCACAAGTCAATGCCTTCCGTAAAAATCAACCTCTTATCATTGCCAGCGGAAGCAAGTCAGCCAAGCCAGCCGGTCAAAAGGCTAAAGATTGGACCGGTTCAATCAAAACCGATGGTGAAGCCGCTATTATGTCCATTCTAACCGGCTCTCCGGCTCCTTCCGGTATCGCTGAACCTGTTCCAACTATGGAAGATGAAGAATCAAAGCCCGCACCTGTGATTGATACTCCTAAGCCGGTAACTTCTCCATCATCTATGCCAAGACTTGTGCATGACCGTAAAATCAAGAAGCGTATCTTCCCCGAAGATGGATTGTTGCCTATTGGTAAGTCGGCGTGTATCGTCACACTCAAAACTTCGGTATCGGGTGGCGGTGAAAGACCACTTGATAGTTTCATTCCTCGTCCACTAAGGTCAAAGGTCAAGAATTATACTATGCCCGATTTGCGTTTGATTATTGAAGAAGGCAAGACCCTCCGATACAATTTCACCAACTCTAACAATCTTTACGATGTCCTTTGGGATGGCAACGCCGTGCAAGTTGAATCCGGAACTGTAAAGATTCCACAATATGAAGAAAGTCCAAAGAATGTTGAATCTATTAACATCAAACTTTCACAAGGTCTTACTCTCAATCTCTCCACCATTGCAGGGTTTGTTACTTTCTTTGGAGATTCATTGAAGGCGGAAGAAGGTTTTGCATTCCCAAGCGGTAAGATTGCTCCATTAGTCCTATTCCCTGTTCCCGATTTGCACGAAGCCGTGATTGATGGAACAACCTACACTTTCAACGCTACCAATTGGATTAACGATGTAAGCGAAAGAAGCATTTGGTTCCCACAATCTCCAAGTAAGCAAGGTGATTTCGTCAAGGGCAACGACCCGAACCCCTATCCATGGGTGAGCGTGTATGATAAGATGGGCGATATTGAATGGTCGGCTGATGGATTGGCTGAAAATTACCTACAACCATTACCATTTGACGCAAGCAAGGCTGAAGTTTTGGACTTAACCAAGCAATATCTCAAAGTTGAAGTGGAAGTTGATGAGGCTACTGATGCCTACACCGGCTATGATTGGAAAGCCCCGAACTCCAAAGATGAGGAATTATTCTTCCCCGGCGATTTGCGCCAATTAGCCCCTATCACTCGTGATTCTCCCGAAAAGGAAGGAGATGTAATGAAGATTAAGGGTGCTGCTCGTGGAAACGCCATTACTGAAATTAGATTCCAAAATGGTAGGGCTATGGTCACCACAAGTGAAGGTAGTTTTATGATTCCCGATGATTCCGGAGATGGAACTTTCTATGCTCAAGATACTGTTTCCAGCAAGATTGACGGCGAGCGACAAATGTTAAGAACTCGTGTGCAAAAAGTTACTATTGCTGACTATGATGGCAAAGCCTCTCCCGACTCCAATTGGACCGCAATTAAGGCGGCTCGCCGATATAAAAACCTTGCTATGTCCGTTCTTCCATCATCAATGGGTGCTGGCGGAGCCGTTCAATGTAGCGTTTGTGGCTTAGAAGTCACAGGTCCTTGTGAAATGGCTAACTGTCCTATGCCAACCGAAACCGAAGTTGGAGCCGGTAGTGTAGCATATCTTACTACTCAAGGAGGACAAGAGTTCCTCGTATTGTTGGTTCCGGACCCCGATGACCGGAACAATGTTTATGAAATCCGAATGACGGTGCAAAAGTGAGGGGAAAAGTATGGTTGATGATGTGATTATGGATGATGATTTAGTAGCCCCAACTGCGACTGACTCGGTGGAAGCCAAGAGAAAGTCGGGACTTTCCGACAAAGAACGAGCAATCCTCGTAGGTGCTTTGGGAGAAGAAATGGCGGAAAAAGTTATGGATGAAGCCATCGTAACTCTTGAAAAGATGGAAGGAGTTAATCGTTTTGAAATTACCGTGGACCGCCAAGAGCGACCTTCCACCCTATTTTACTATGATGGTGACGACATCATTTCGTCCGGTGGTATTGAAAAGACCGAAGCCATCAAGACGCTTCTTCCGCTTGGAATCAAGGCTGGTGGAGATTACTCCGTTTCCGATATGGAAAAGGTAGTCAATCGTTATCTTAGCCGCTTCCGTGCCGTTGATACCGGACGAGGAAGAAAGAATGAACAAGTAGCACTCCTACGCAATGTGCGTGATATTACCAAAGCCCTTTCCGATGTATTCGGTTTTGATGACCCAAGACAATTGGAAACTTTCATGGCTGCTTGGTTAATGAAAGATTCAACTTGCCGACTTTCCGGTATTCCGGGAACCGGTAAGACCACCGTTATTGAGAGTGCCGCCCTATTGATGGCTAACTCCTATGGTTATAATGGTAGTCAAGCAAGATATGTTGCCAACAACCTTGGACAAATCCGATATTATGAATACGGCCAAAACTATGAAGTATATCTTAACCGTGATGAGGCAACTCGCCGTGATTGGGATGATTGGCGATTTACTGATTGGATGCCTAACAGTTCTATTTCGGGAGCCTACACTTATGGACATGAGTTCCTACTCAAAGTGGGCGATAAGGCTAAGAAACCTATGACTCCCGAAGATTTCTTCAAAGCACTCTTTAATTGTGAAGTCAAAATGGAGTTTAATGTTAATGATGAGTTGGTGGGTCTTGAAGCCCGACCAATCTTGGCCGATGCTACCACCAAAACTACTTCGGGTGATGTTCGTTCCGGTAAGTGGACCGCCCTCTATTCTGTTGATTACTCCGAGATTATTACTGACGGTAATTCGTATGATACGGATGCTGGGTCTAACGAAGGCTACAAGTTCCGTGAGTATTTGATGGACAATTTCTATGATTCACGATTGGACACAGGCGGTGCAGGGGTCAAATCAATCCAATCCGAGATGCTAAGTGAAATTGGTGTAGCAAAGATTGACTACGATAAGCGAGCCGATGAGGTTCTCTATGGTATGGAAATCCAACAAATTAGTGAGCAAGACAAAATGACGGGTAAAACCGTGGCTGCGTATGCGTTTGAGCCGGTTCCTCGTCCGGTAGTTACTCAACCTATCAAGTTCTTTAACGAAGCAAACCGTTCTCAATCCGGTGTTGAAGATGCAATTCTTGGTTTGATTGCTGAAAAGACCGTGGAATATCGTGGTGCAACTTTTGACTCTCCATCATTCGTAGCATGGATGGACACTAACCCGCACCAAAAAGGAAACGACCTTGCTTTCGTGGACAGAATTGATACTGAATTGTTCTTTACGACCATTACTCTTGGTGAGAGATATGCTCAACTCAATGAGCGATACCGAGCCGAAGGTGGACAAGCACCGCAAGCATTGTTGGTCGGACGCATTAGTGATGATGGAAACGCCAAAGATTCCATTACACCTTACCGATTTGCTGACCTCAAGAATGTTTGGAAGTTCGTTGGTGAGATGCCGTTCTCTCCACCGGCAGCGGAAGGAGTCTATGATGGATTGCGAGATATTGCTATTCTTTCCGTTCTATTTACTCAAAGATACTTCGTCCGAACTCAAATGACGGATGTTTTGGGTGCGGAACAATTACGACACACTATCTATTCAGCCCAAGACATTCACCAAAGTCCTTTGATGGATGTTTCTAAGGCTTCCAACGATATGTTGCTCAAAGACCCTCAAGAAGATTTCGCCAAGAGATATGGTAGCAAAGACCAAGATGGGGCTTTCCAAGCACCAGCACTTTTCAAGAGAGTTCTTGGATTCCGTTTCACCAACTCTTTGGTTAAACTTTCTCGTGCCTTTGCATTCCTTCGTGGTAAGGACTATGTGACTCGCCAAGAGATTTTGGATGCCCTACCGTATGTGGTAGGTCACCGTCTTGGACCTGCTCGTGCAGGTGAAGATTCCGAAGGACGAAGCAATGGTCTTGTATCAAACAAGGCTTTTGGAACACTACTGAATGAGCAAGAGATTATTCGTGAGTTTATCGTTCATGGTTATCTATTGGCTGATACCGAGTCATTCCTTGGACAACAAGTTCCACGCCCTGCCGGAACTAACCAAACTATGATGGATTCATGGGACGCATTCTTTAGCCGTTGCCAAGAAGCATTGATGAGTTCCAACAATTTCGTGGACTTTGAAACCAATGTTATGGTTCCTGTAAAATCCTCGGTTTTAGGAGTTGAAGATGGAATTGTTACGGGCTATACTCCTGTGCATTGGCACTTAGCCACTATGGTAGTGGAAAATGAGCGAAAGGGTGTAACTACACTCAAAGATTATGGAGTCCACAAGAATTACCGAGTCATGTATGAGCATTTCTTGACGCTCTTAGACCGCCCAACTGATTGGGATGTTACTACTTCGGCTGCATTAGTTATGGATTATTCCATTCACGACTACTTTGTGCTGCGTGGTATTGTTGCTAAAGAACCAAATCTTTTCACCGATGACCGTTGCCGTTTGTTGTCCTTAATTGACTCTCGTATCAACAGTTTCGCTAAGGGCGCACCCAACAATGCTACAATCCAAACCGTTGCCTCAAGAGTAGCAATCGCTACTTCCGAGCAATTCCCAACTACCGGTGGAGAGTTCCGTATTGAACCATCACCAACTTCTTTCCCTGTGCGAACCTATGGTGACCCATTAGGAGCATACGGTTATTTGATTACGCAAGGTGGTGCCACCATTGATGACGCATCTCTATCCTTCACTAACGCCCAATATACTACCAATGTAGGTAATTGGTCGGACCAAACTATGGTATTAGTAGGAGATTACCCCTTCAACGGTAACGATGTATCACTCAACCCACAACAAACTGACCTTCAGCGCAGCCGTCTATTCCAACAGATGACTTCGTTAGAAGAAGTGTTTGGAGGTATGGCAGGTAGCGGAATTGAGTTCTATGAGGACAACGAAAGTGCCTTCAAGACTTCCGCCGACATCGGCTCATTCATTTCTAAAGCCAAGCAAACTATCATTAACGCTATGGGCGGAGATATGATGGCTATTCAAGAAATTAACCAAGGAGTTCTCATGGGTTGTTTCCGATTAGAACACGCTCCTAACTCTTTGGGAGCCAAACTTTTGATTGAGCAAAACAAGGTCAAGAACCCTGCGGATGACCACCTACGATTGTGGCTACGCCTTCGGCCCTTGGGAAGTTTTGGACAAGACTCCACTCGTATGAAGATTATGTTCACTATTGGTATCACTTCCAACTTCCTATTGGATTCCGAAGGTCTTGATAACATTGGTGCATTCGCTTCCATGAGTGACCGTGCAGTTCTCAATAAGGCTAACTTTGGTTCCGATGATGCCACCGGTGCTACCGGTTGGGAAGCCAAAGGATTGGCTGATGCAGGGAACTTGACCGGTGAAGATGTAGCCTACTATCAACAACTCTATCAGCAAGTCATTAGTGGCGAGTAATCGTGCAAACGCTTATATGGTTGTATGGTGTAGTATAATTCATGGCGGTTGATGCGGTCTTTCACGAAGGAGCCACGAATCTCCCAAAGGAGTTCTTGGAACAATACGATTTACTCCGTCAATGGATGGGACTTCCCGACATTCCTCTCAAGATTGGTTTGAGTGAACACGGAGCGCACACCGACATGGCTTCCATTGAAATGGGAGTTCAAATGATGGCTCAAACTCTCAAACCCAATTATCATGGATTCAAAGATGAGGACCTTGAAAAGATTGCCGGGGCAGCCACCTATTTCGTTTTGGCTCACGAGATTGCTCACAACACTACCCATCCGGGTCGTGAAGTAAAGTCTTGGGAAAACTCGGTCAAGGATATTGATGTGGAAGCAAGAGATAAGTTCCGATGGATGAATATCATTTCGGATATTTGCATCAATTATAATATCATTAACGGCATGAATCTTGTGGATAGCATCACCGGCAAAGAGCGAGAAAAAATCGCCGAACAATTCCGATGGGGATTGGTTTCCGAGATGTTCATGCGCCACTCCACCGACCACACAACGGCTTCGGCAATGATTAACCAAGGAACGAATGCCTACGGACAAGCCATTCTTGAAAACCGAGTTTTGGATGAAAATGGCGTTCCGGTTTCACTTGAGGACCCAACCGTTCCATTGTGGCAACGCTACCAAGGCTATGGTCGTGGGGACCAAATATACCCTTCAATCGCCTATTCTGTTCTCAACAACCAAGGCGAAAACTATCGCAAGGTTCGTTGCATTAAGGGTGGAGATGGTCGCCGCAATGGTAAAGTTTCGGAAGTGACGGATGTAAAGACTTACGATGGAAGGACCAAAGGTAGTGGTGCTACGGGCTGGGAACCTATCAAAGAATACTTTGTGGATGGTGCGTGGCAATCTTCCCGATATTACATCCCTCTTTGTCCCGATACCGGCAAACTTTGTCCGGCTATTTGGGATGGTATCGCCGTTAGGGGTGAAATGAATCGTTATTGGTGGGCTTATGTGTCCAAGGCTGACGCTCGTAAGGGAACTTCGGGATATGAATATCTTGGAACCCAACTTTTCGTGTATGAATGGTGTGGTATCTATGCCACGAACCCCAAAGGTTGGCCTCAATTTGCGGGTAAGACCGGTAGGGCTGCGGCTGAAGCATTCATTGATGCGATTGCCGAAGATATGGACCGAGTTATGAGGTATAGGTGAAAGTTATGGCATACATAGACAATCCTTACAACTCCGATGAGGGCAAAGCATTGCTCAAAGAAAATCTAACTAACATTTTCATGCCTACCGAGGATGGCGAAGGTCTTGAATCCACATCAAAAAGAATGATGGTGGACAACTTTAGAACTAATACCAACAGAATCATTGGTATTATGAAGCGGTTTGCTAAGGGCTACAAACAAATCCCTCTATCCGATGCTTATGATTCAGGAGTTTTGGTATGTCCTCATTGTAGTCGCCGTGATTTCCAACAGTATTGGGAAACTGTGGATATTGGAATCTATGATTCTCAAAATTGGCTGGGTTCAGTAAAACCAAGAAAATCCTCCGGAGGTCCGGGGTGGTCCAAATCTCGTTATCAAGTGATGCACCGTATGAGATGCAATCATGTGACTACTTGTAATAAGTGCCACCAAACTTATCAAGGACATTCCTATACTGATTGTCCTAACCCTTCGTGTAATGCCGGTAGCGACCAATTAGCAAAAGTTGGTTGTCTTAATGAGTCGGTTCAAATTGCTTATGTGCAAGAGAAAACTTTGGCTCAACAATACCCAACAGATGAAAGAATTGCTGGAAGATTTGGTAATATCAACAAAGAAATCACCGTCTATCGTAATGGAAGATTGGTTCCCAAAACCGGAAACGAAGCCGGATTTGAATTGCTTACTCCTGTTAGTGGACCTGCCAATGGACCGGTTTCCGACCCCGAACAACTCGCACGACATATCCCTATCCTTCGGATGACCTACGAAGCCGAAGGAAGGACCACTTCCCCTAACTACCCTATCTCTCAAATGCGCTACGCTTATTCACGAAACAAAAGGCGTGTTTGCACCGGAAGGATTACCTACGACCAATATGGGCGAAGGCAAAATGCACACGATAAGAATGGAGGCTATTACTACGATAGCCGAGTGTGGTTAGTTGATGATTCCGGAAGGGAACAACACCAATGTCCGGTGTGCTATTCCGCCGAACCACCAATCGTCAATGAATCTCGTGCTTACGCCCCGCCCAAACCTTTGGTTATTGAAAATAAACAACCACTCCCTCAATCCGACATTATGGCTTATCATAACGGACAACCGATGTGGCAGATTTATATTAGTGACCCATCGGACCGCCGAGAGCGTTCTAATTTCCTTGTGCCATGCCCTCAAGTATGGATGCTCAAGAAGATTCCAACGGAAGTTGAAGTGAGTGAAATTGGATTGGGACAATCTTCGTGTCCTAATGATGTAGGATTCAACAATGCCGTGGAACAATTGAATGATGTTGAAGGTGAACAAACGGCTACGGTCAAGGATTATTTGTCTTTACCAAGAGCCAAGATTATTGGTATGTCGGCTGCTTCTTTGGCTGACTATGAAGCCAAGAAAGCCCAAAACAAATTACCTTCCGTGCTTGCTACCAAGTGGCAAGATTATGTGGTTTGTATCGTTAATGAAAATGGAAATGAGATTACCGTTAGCGGAATGACCCCTGCCAAGGATGGAACTATTGATTGGAGATTGAAAATCCAAAGAAGTGACTTGAAGTTCTTTTCAACCGGTTTGGGTGAGTCGGGACCAAACTTTACATACGCCGTATGTGAAGGGCGAAGTAGGGCTGCATTCAAGTGGAACGGTCAATGGGTGGATTGTAGCCCACCGTGTATATCATACCGAGCGCAAGACGGTAGTAATCTAAAAAGTCCTCGGACATATCCTCGTTTCAATCAATACCCTACATGGTATGTTGATGTTTGGAATGACGAAGATAGAGATAATTACGGCAAAATGAATCGGCTACGAAGCCGATACATCCAAAACTCTAACTATCGGGAACCTGACCCGAATGGTTTGTTATTGGGTAAAGATTATGAGTGGATGGAAGAATTATCTCATATTATCATGGACCCAACTCGCTTCGGTCCACTTCTTGAAGGTAAAGTTGAATCCCTCCAAACTTTCCATACAGTTAAGGCTATTGCTGAAGAATTGGACTTAAACATTGGACAAAGAACCATCGTCAATGAGTGCCAAACTTGTAAGGCTGCCTACCGAGCCGGTTCTATCAAGAAATCTCGCAAGAACCAAGGTTATCTCAATGATGATGGAACCACAAGAAATCCATTCCTTTATCCCCAAGAAGTCTATGACCTTGAAATCAAATATCAAGAGCAGTTTGGTATGAACCAATTAGACAAGCCTATCGCATGGGGTGTGGATAACCGAGGTAAAGCACTACTGCAAGACCCCGATAAAATTAGAGTGGAGTGATGAAGAATGTCCAATTTTGAAACCCGTGCCTCGTGGACCGAAAATCCGTTTGTATTCTTACAAACTTTGGAAATTGATATGGGAACCAACATTGATATGGAGGTCATTCCACTTCACAAAGCCCTCTATGATAAGATGGTAAAACTTGTTATTCCATCACCAAAGAGTAAGACCGACCCCTATTCCGATAAAGGAAGGCGAGAGTGGCGACCCGGATTTGACCCCGAATCCCGTCTTGACCCCACTACTGTTGCTCCGGGATTGATTGAGGGAACTCCCCTACAATCAAGACGAAGAAAAGAGCCTCAAGGAGAGGGTGGATTCGCTACTTTCGTGAACATCATTGTGGACTGTTCCGGTTCTATGGCTGGCCCTTTGTCGGGTGGTGGCGCATCCTACGGTTATTATGATGGATTACCATTGGGTGGAGAAGATTTAGCAAGAGTGGTTACGGCTTTGATGGTAAAGATGGCTTCCATCAATGGTGATTTATTCAATGTAATTCGTTATGGAAGTAGTGCTGCCGTTGATTGGCCCGGACCTACCAATGACTATCAAGATGCCATAGATTACTATACAAGTAGTGCTACGGGAGCCGATAGAGAACGACCACTTGCGGCTTCAATGGGTGGAACCAACACATCCCAAGCCATGAACTTATGCAAAACTAAGATGGAACAGTATCTTGAAGAAAAGAATGTAGCAGTTCAAGCCGCCGTCACTATTGTTATCTCCGATGGAGCCTATTCCTATGACGCTTGTATGGAAGCCGACAGTTGGCTACGCCAATATGGACCGGTATTCTATGTATTCATGGCTCCCAACGAAGGAATGATGGATTCCAATGTCGCACAAATGCAAGCCACACTCAAGAGAACTCACAAGGGGCTTTCATGCCCCGGTTGTGTGATGGATTTCGTTCCAAAGGTAGGTCAATCCGGTAGTGTAAGCGACTTCGCCGGAACTTTAGTGGACATGGCAAACACCGATACCGGCGGAGATTGTGATTACTACGAATAATCCCGACACTTTTAAGTAGCGAGAAGGACTAATGAAAGTCCATGAGTGCTGGTAAGACAGACATTATCTTAGGGGAGAACCTTTCATTTCCCGGATATGGAGAAAAGTCCTTAACATCTCAAGTTATTTTCGTCACCGGTAAGAGAGGTAGTGGAAAGTCTTGGACTACCGGTGTAATGATGGAAGAAATGGAAAGATTGAATCTTCAGTTCGTTTGTTTTGATACGCTGGGCGCACACAAAGGTTTGGAAAAATTAGACCGAGTGGAGAGCATTAAGCCCCGTGATGACGAAACCATTGATATGAATGGACTCGTGGAGCGCATTGCTACCGGCGACAAATCGTTGATTATTGATTTGACCGGTTGTGGATTAGCCAAGCAACAACTTTTGATTGCTGACTACTGTGAAGCCCTCATTGATGCTAAGATTGGACACAACCACAACAAAACTTTGATGTCTATCTTTGAGGAATGCCAAGACTATGTTCCCCAACAAGGCAAACCCGTTTCCCACAACGCTATTGTGCGATTGTGTAAGTTGGGTCGTGGACTCGGCTACGGTTGCACCCTCGTCACACAAAGACCGGCTGCTTGTAGCAAGGAAGCAGTATCACAATCCAGCATTTATTTGACTCACAATGTTATCAACGCTCGTGATTTGAAAGCCTTAGAGGACCAACTAAGTTTTGGAACCGACAAAGAAAGAATCAAGAGAATCTTACAAGGAGTTACTGCGGCTCAAAAAGGAGAATGTGTGGCTTTCGCACCGGAGTTCTTCCGAAACTCCGGCTACATTCGCATTGGTAAAATCCGTGGTGACCGCCGTGCGCCACACTCCGGAGGCAATGTAAGTGCCAAACCGGTATCTGCCGCCGAGGGAGAATCCCAAAGTTTTGGTAGTTCTTCCGCAAGTTCCTTGACCTATCCAGCAACTATGACTCCTCTAACTTCTTTCGGCGGCGGTGCCACGAACACTTCAACTGATTGGAAGGCCGCATCCCAAAGCCTACCAAATCCCGTCAATCCCTATTCCGCTACGGATATGGGAGCCGATACTTTCCGAAGCCAAGAAAAGGAGGCGGAAGTCGCATGGCTCCCTCCTATTGACTACGCCGAAGCGGAGTTTGATACCTTTGGAAGCGAAGTTTTGGAAGTCGTGGAAGAATCCTCAAGTTCACCTTTTGGTGCTGCCGGACCACTCGTAGGAGTCGCACTCGCTTGTGCGTTTGCCGGTGGAACCTATCTCATCGTAAAAGGCTTCAATCAATGAAGGGGAAAAGCAAAGGTCTTGAATCCTATGGATTCATAAACGCTTATATGGGTAGCAACTTCTTGTGTAATCTTGATGCCGAACTCTCCGGAATCTCCTCACAAGAGTTTCAAGTTTGGCGATTGGGTTAGTGTTGTTCACATCTCCACAGGATTCAACAAGAAAACCAAGGGATGGCATACCTTGGATAAGAAGGTAAGAGTCCCCATTGCTGATTTTGACCTTTGGGATATGGCGTTCCAACTTCGGCATGGACTGTCCAAAGCGGATGCTTTGAGCCTATATGAAACACCCAATAAAGATGAGATTTTCATGGTGATTAGACCTACGACAAGGAAGCATGGTAAGAGGCGATTGAAAGTCCTCAATCCTTGGACGGGACGAGAAACCACTATTTTCAATGAGCAAGTGAAGCAACGATTGAATCTTATGCTTGAGCCGACTGAAGTGGAAAGATGGGTTTTGTTAGACCAATGGGAAAGTGAAACTGTTGGTAAGCCAAAGTTGAATAATGGGGCTTGGATGGACCAATCCACCAAGGTTTCGGATGCGGAAGGCAAACAACATTATCTTCGGTTTCTCCCATCATCATACTTTGGAGTAGCCTCTATCATGTGTCCCAAATCCAACCGAAAAGTTGAGCCTCCTAAAACGAGAACCGAGAGTATTCTTTTACCACACCATTCTAAAGATGCTGAAAGTTTGACTAAGGCATTATTGGAAAGTCTTGGAATGAATAATGATAAAACCTTTATCGCTGCCCCTCAAGATATGACTTTAGTTCATGGTGTTCCCCATCTCAAACCAAATATGACTAAGGGTTACAAAACCAAACCTTCATTGGGCGCAGTAGTCAGCGTGTGTAGTGATTCTATTTGCTATGAAAAGGATAGTCTTTACAATGTGCAAGCACCATCCGGATTAGAAACCAAAAGTGTGGAATCCAATAATCTTCAGCATTTTTATTTGCCATTTGGTTCTTTGAATATGCGCTTTGAGCCTCAAATTGAGGTAGTGGATAATTCACCGGTGTTTTCTAACTACTATCTTCGGGGAGATGTTCCATTTAGAGCGAGGCTTTAAGTAGCGGAACGGCTAAATGAAGTCCATGCGTATCATGGACAGACGCTCGGCGACCCGTAACCTACCACCGGCACCAAGCCTACCAAGTTTGCCTTCAGTCAATATCGTTAGGGACACTCTCCCTGCTTACAACGCTGAAGGTCAAGGATTAGTTGCTGCTGGTCCACGACCTGCACCACCACAAATGCCAAACATTCCAGCCATCAATGTTCCGGCTGGTAAGTCATTTTCATTGGAGGAGTTTGCTGCTGGTAAAGGTTTTGGACAAGGTATCGTTCCTAACACACCACTTCCAGCCGCACCAAAGATTGGTGGAGGTCCTCGCCTACGATTAGATGCTGAATACGCTCGCCGTGACCAAGATTTGTCCCGCTACAACTTGCGAAGGTCAAATTGGACACCTACCGGTCAATACTCTCGTCCATCTCACACTCTTGAGATTTACGGACAAGGTAAGAGCATTGATGTTTCACACATTGAGAAGATGAAGCCTGTGGTCGGACCTGTTATGAGCCACTCACCGGACGCTACATTTGGTGGCGACCCACGATTTGAGGCACAACAACACGCTATCCGCCCAACTGCGGCACGACACGACCCTATCGCTGCTATGCGCTCCCAAAAGGACACTCGTATGGCGGAGTTCATGCGAAATAACGCACGAAACCCAACCGGTATTAGCGGATTTGACCGCAAGAACCTTGGTTTGAAGGCTGAAACTCAAAAGATTCCTATCCAATCCATGCCTATTCTCCCTGCTGCTAACATGGTTTCAGCACCAAAGGTTGCTCACCTACTTAGCGCACCAAAGAAGATGACTATGGAAGCCCAATACATTGCACCACCTATCCGTGGAGCCGACATGGGCGGAACTTTCGCTTCTATGTCCTCCGTTTCCGGAAACATTGGTGTTCATCCGGGTCGTGCATTCGGAGCCGAAGCACACTTGTTCCGTTGAATGGTTTTAAGTAGTAGTGGCGTGAACTAATTTTCATGCCCGATGTAAAGATTACTACCGACACTCGTGGCGTGAATGTTCCAGCATTCAAAGAATATGATGTGGACCCTGCTACGGGAATTACTACTATTGAATCATGGACTCCCCCATCAAGACAATATGGAATGAAGCAAGTTCTTGAGCGTGTTAAGCGTGGAGCCGATGGCGCAGGTATCACTTTCAACTACTCCGTGGACTCCGAAGATATTGTGACCTACACTCCAAAAGAATACGCCAAGTTCTCCGATGCACAAAAGGAAGATATGGTCTATGACCCTAAACTTGACCTATGGTGGCGTATGGAATCCGCAGTTTTCTTGGAGTTCGGTGATTTCCAAGGAAAGGGTTGGAAAGTTATGGCTCGTTTGGAGCCAATGAACAATACTACTGAAAAGGACCGTGTATGGAGAGCCTTGAAAGTATTGCCATTCCCCGGAATCAAAGATTCCGAGATTTACCCACACTTACCATCCACCGCCAATGATTGTAGCCGTTGTGATGCTTGCGGCAATCTCCGATACCGCACCGATACTTACCTTCTCAAGAGTCCAAAAGGAAAATACGAAATCGTTGGAACTACTTGTATGCAAGGCTACACCGGTTTAGACCCCGAATTACTACTGCAACTTTATACTGTGTTGGACCCCAAATCCCGAAGTATGGGTGGAAAGAATCCATCCCCAAGAAATCTAAAAGTTGCCAACAAGAACTTAACCAAGTTTTTACTCTTGGTCGCTCAATGGGATAAAGTTCATGGATATACAAAATATGCTCCCGGAGTGACCCCTCCCACTCGCCGATACTATTCTTTCAAAGGACAAACTCTTGGGGACTTCCTCTTTACCGGTTACTACTTGGACAAGGGGATGACCACAACTGTTAGTGGAGCAACTCAAAACTTTATGTCCAAATATCAATCGGAGTTCAAAGCCGTAGGCAAACAATTCAAAGACCTCGGCAACGGTGCATACGAAATGAAAGGCCCACTATTCATTTCTAACAACAATGTTCCATACCTCGTAGGAAGTCCGACCGACAAAGATGTAGTAAAACTGCACTCGGAAATGATGGATTATCTGAAGAACTTGAAGCCTAATACATCCTACTCCAAAACTTTGGAATCAATTTTTAACACCGGTGAAGTGACCCGGAAGATTGCTGGCATTGCTGCGTCCACCTATACTGCACTCCAAAACTTCAAGAATCCTCCACCACCCAAACCTAAACCGGCTCCGAACCCTCAAGGACAAAAGACCTTTGTTCCCAAACCAGCCACAAGTTCCAATCATCCCGACCACATCGGAAGTATTGGACAAGTTATTGTGCTAACAGTAATGGTGGATAGCAATCGTAATATGACTTCACGAGCCGGACGCAATTTCAATTTGATGAAGGCTACTACGATTTCCAATCCCGCCAACAAGAAAATCACCATGTTCGCAAGTCCCGGAACTCCATTAGCAAGTTCCAATAAGGGAAGCACTATTACTGTGGAAGGTATCGTCAAAGAGCATTCCATGTATAAAGGAGTTCGCTCCACCGTTTTGAGCAACGCAACCATCGTTCCCGCAGGGACTACATCTTCCACAACTTATTTTGGAAAGCCCGGAGATTTGATTTCCGAAACTGTTACTATTGATGGCGTAAAACCAGCAACCTATGGCGGCCAACAAATTGATATGACCAACGCAAGTGGTAAGAAGTTTATTGCTTACGACCAATACTCCAACTTACAAAATGCCAATGTCGGAGAGAAGTGGGAGTTTGATGCTAAAATCAAACGACATAGCCGTGGCAAGACCCAAGTATTCTATATCAAGAACGCTAAGAAGGTTTAAGTAGGTCATAACCGAAGTGGTTAATTGGGAAAGCACCAATTGTCCTACCAACAGGAAGGGCTTTTGAACGCACCCATAAGAGATAAAACCCTTCGGGATTAAAGGACGGACATTATGACGGTTCCCATTCGGACTTAGAGAGTAGCAGAAGAAAAGTAGTATGTATCTTACCCAACTCCCGGTGGGAGCAGGGGAGATAGATGCGAAAACGGGCGCAACTCGTTCCGAACCTCCGCCGCATTCAATTTCACAATCAGCGTAGGCTTTAAGTAGCGAGAAGGCTAAGTATTTTCTATGCACTCTCTTAAAGCCGAGGCTATGGCACGAAAACAATGTGAAGCAGGTTTGGCTTCATATCTTGCCGATAAGCACAAGCAATATCGTAGGAAATCTTTGGCTGCTGGCATTCTTGGAGGCGGATTGGGTGCCGTTGGTTTATCCATTGTTCATTTCAAAATGAGTTCCCTTCAGTCCACTAATTTGATTCTCGTTCCACTCCTTGCTGGCGGATTATTTGGATTCGGATATGGAGCATGGACTCAAGATGACGATGATGCCATGCGTGAAGTGGAGTTCAATGAACAATGCCAAGAGTTTGAAGCCGAGGAGGAGATTTGTGAGTGCGGCTACGAGATTGGCAAGTGCGAATGTGAAGATTGCGAAGATTGCGGTTGTGAAAGAAGCCTTTAAGTAGCGGAGAGCATAAGTTATCTCCTATGAAGATGCTTACAACCGTTGGTGTTGCTTTCCTAACCGGATTTGCCCTTATGACCGGATATAAAAAGTTTGGAAATCCTATGGCTGCTGAAGGCGTGGCTACGACTGATGAGTTCCAGCAAGATATGTTCAACCAACTTCCGCCTATGCCTTACGCCCAAACCGTAGTTCGTGAAATGATGGCAAGAGATGATACTAACATGGCGTTGCTTCAACAAAACGCTCCTACTATTGCTCCGCCGGAACTTTCCGTAGTCAATCTTGTGGCGGCTATTGAAAGAGCCGACAACTTGCCTACACCCCCAACTGCTACTATTTAAGGTGATTACATGGATATGAAGAAATTAGTTATGGGTATCGCTGCATTCGGAATCGGTGCTTTTGCATTCAAGCATTTTGAAACTTCTCAAAGCCCTACTTCCGAGGAAAAGGAAGGAGAAGGGCATGGTTGTGGTTGCACCGGAAATAGTGAAGCCTATGAATCCGAGTATTCTTTGGAATACATTAACCCCGAACCGGTTAATGGCGCAAATGATATTCATGGAGCCGAAGGAATGTTAAGTTATGCTCATGGTCGTGGCTTCGCCACAGAAACTATTGCTACGGCACAGATGGCAAATGTGATGGAGGGTGCCAGCCCTGCACTCGCTCCCGGTCAAAGGTTTGTTCCGAATGCTGGACCAAACACTCGTTGTGCCATTGGACACTCCTATAATGACCTTTGCCCGCAATGTAGCACACCCAACGGCAAGACTACTGCGGTTCCGGTAAGAATCCCTCCACCTTACAATCCAACAGATTACCAAACTATTGACGGTATTATGACTGACCGACCAATTTCTTCATCGGCTGGTGGTAGCGGAAGCAATGCCACTTCCTACGATATTTATGGACAAGTATGGGACAATGCCAATGATTACTTGCCCGAATACAGATTCCCATTCCCATGGAGTCCGGCATATTCACCTACTGACCCAAGCCGTTCCACAGATTATCGGATGATTAGAACATACTAAGGAGGGTTACGATGGAGAGGAAAGTCAAAACTATGAGTGGCAAACCCCATACTCCAAGAGAGTTGATTGCTGATAAGGACATCACTCCCCAAGAAGCCATGCACCGCAAGATGATGAGGGCTGAAATGGACGATAGTAGTTTCCGTGAAGAAGTTACCGAAATTGCTTGGGGCGACATGACCGACCGAGAACCATTTGATGATGAAGAAACCATTGATAAACTTTACGAGTATTCTATGAAGGCATACGCTTTTGATGAAGGTTTGTCTAATGAGGACTTACAAATCATTTGGAAAGGTGCTGAAGGAGAATCCTTTGATTACAGTTGCCAAGTGTGCGATAAACCTATCAAGGATGGAGTTAATATGCAAGACATAGATGTTCACTTCAACATCGTTGATGGTTCATTTGATGGAAGTTATGAAATGAAGAATCATCTTGATAATTACAACGATTTTTATTGTATGGAATGCTATGAAAAGGAAGGATTTGGTGCTGAAGGACACGGAACCGTTAGCAAATACATTAACAAAAATTACTCTTGGGTAACTGAACAAAATCCTCACCCACATGAAGATATGATTGATGAGGGCAATGTGACCGAAGAAATGGATAGGGTTATGGAAGAAGCCCTTGATGAAGGCAATACTGATTCATGGATAGGACATACTCATTACATGGAAGATGAAGATGGCAACGATATTGAAGTGGAAGTTAGTGGCGTTTTCAATTCCGAAGGAGAATCCCATTACACTAAGACATGGAAAGACATCATGGAAGCCGATGATA
>JAAOEI010000075.1_pt1 | contig 36663 bp, 71 predicted proteins | sample 7059261 | NCBI WGS metagenome assembly JAAOEI01 (sample SAMN14008812, study PRJNA610033) | viral metagenome | isolation source: viral particles filtered from seawater | place: China: Hangzhou Bay, Yangshan Deep Water Harbour | collected 2017-10-31 | reverse complement strand
GGATATTAAGAAATTTGGTTCTTTCTTCAAAGTTGAGACTAGAATGGAATATGATAAAGAACACTGTGAGAGAATAATCAATCTAATAATTCACGCATTTCAAATGAATCTAGACTCTGAATTAGAGCAACAAAACAAGGCACTAACAGAACAAGTAAAAGAGTTACAAGAAGAACAAGAAGCATTTTTACAATTTAATGGGTGTGAGAGTTTCATTCAATTACAGGGAAAAATACACCAACAATTTTCTGATGAAGCAAAACTCAAAGAACAAGTAAAACAACTGCAAGAGGTAATTGATTTCATTAAATCCGAAAAATACACCGTATCAAGACCATCTAAAGTTAGAATTATGTTGGAATCATTGCTTTGTAGAGATTTTTCAAATGTTAGAAGCCAACTTGCTGAATTAGACAATATACAATCAGAACGTGACCAATTAAAGAGTAAGATAGAGAAGATAATCAAAGATCCATATTGGAAAGTTCATACTGGAAATTTAACTCATGATTCTTACGTTACATATTCCCAAACTGAATTACAAATGATGATTGGGCAAAAATTTAAAGAATTAGCCAAAGAAATTCTAGGAGAGAAATCATGAGTTTATACACATATCTTTATAATTTCTTTTGGATTTCAATAATGCTAAAATTAAATATAAGACCGCCAATACCAAAAGAACTATTAGATTTTGATGACATACATACTATATCTGAAACTGCAAAAGAGGAATTATTCAAAGAATGAATGAAGATGACATAGAAATATTTTGGACAATGGATGAATCTGTTAAAGAGAATGGATTCTCATATCTAAAAATAGGCAAAATCTTTTCATTTGATAAATGTGTAAAACTAAAACAATCCATACTCCAAAATCAAGAGATAGTAGAGAGAATTAATTTAAAAATTAAGGAACTAAAAGAACAAGATGAAGATAATTTCAAACGATTTTTACAAATGGGAAAAGAGTTAGGTTGGAGTTACTCTATGGAAGAAATGAAAGAAATGCACAAAACAGAAAATTATGAACAATCAGATATAGAATTACTCAATTCAATCTTGAAAACACCTACGAAGAAAGACTAAGAACTATCTTCAGTATTACCACATTGAAAACAGCGGTATTGATTAACTCCTATTTCTGTCTTGATTTCATTACAATATTCACATTTTTCTATATTATGTGTTGTAAATATTTGCGACATTTACTGATTATGGTATAATTCTTTTTGGTATATAAACTATGTTAATAAGGTTTACTATGATTTATATATTACTGATATATAAGATTGTTGTTGTCAGTTCTTGAAAGTTTAGATGAATATGTAAAATCCCAGAGCGATATTATAGAGGAATTAAAAAAAATAGAATCTGACGATTTCAAGACAAAAGAACAGAAAATAATTAGGCTAAAAGAGGTTACTAGACCTTTAATTGAGGCTGGATATTATGAGGGGGTAACAGTAGGGCATCTTGCTTCTTTTATTCAAAAAGACATACTTGAAAAGCATAATATCACATATCCTAATAATGGGAGATATTATAGCCTGTTTGCAGAAGATGAAAAAAGGGAATATTCGACATCAGGTCGAAAAGAAATTAGTTCCCTGCCCATAGAACAGCAAACAGGGAATGATGAACTAGACAAACTAAAGGCAGTAGAAAGAAACGGGTTTGAATTTCCAAAATCAGCATTTACAGATTATCTCAATTTGTTAGAAGATTGCAGTACGGAAACAACAAAACAGGTAATGTCAATCATTAGAAAAATGGGTAATGCCTTTGCTTATGAGACAGCGTTTGACAGGATCTTCCCAGACAAAAAAGAACTTGAAAAACAGATTGAATCAATAGTGGGAAAAAAGAAAAAAGAATTGCAAGAAAGATATGAGTATTATCTAAAATCACAGGAAACAATAAAAAACATAGAGGAAGAAATAGGAGATGTGTTACCAAAGACAAAGATGCTTAAAGAGATCCTGGCAGAGCAAAAACACATATCAAGTTTGTTAGATGAACGAATTACTATAACTTTTGTAGAAAAATGGAAAGCCATTCTATGTGATGTATGCGAATCAACATTAGGGATCTCAGCAATAGCAAAAAGATTACGGGTAGACAAAAAACACATATCAAACAATATCAGACCTACAAACAATCCCGTTACATGTGCAGAAAACAAGCATCACAACTATATCAACTGGTTTACTGCAATTAACATAACAACCCCGTCAGGTGAAAAACTTGTATTTGACATGAAAGACTGGGCTGACAGGCAGATAGAACGCAAAAAATTAGATTTGCCATTTGAAGATATTGTTTTAAAGACATGCGAGATTGAATAATTATGGTGTTTGGAAAGAAGGACAATCAACCAAATGGAAAGAACAGCCCTAACGAAAACACCAAACGAAGAGATACGGGAAGAACAGACAAGTATTCAGATCAGACACCTAGAAAAGACTGGGAAGAATATAGAAAAGATAATCCAAAAGATGAATACAGAAAAGATATGAAAGAAGATGGCGATATAGACAAGCAAAAAAAATCAATAGAATTTATCAAACAGGAAATAACAGCAACAATTCAAGAGTATATGGAAACATTCAATTCAGCAGAACTAAACGAATGGGAAAACAAACTTCAAAGACAGATTCACGAACTACAAAAATTCAAATGACTAATATGGAGAGATTATGGCATCATCAATCCAGTAGAACCATTTATGAATTGGAAAATATATGTATGAAAGGTAGATGTTGGTGTACTAAATGACTTGCTATTCATGCCCAGAGTGTAATACGGAATACTGTGTGTTAGAGGGTAATATATCAATAACCTGTGGGCAGTGTGGAAAGAAACTAAACTAATAAATACTGCTTTGTTTTATGAATTACAATGTTAGAACTTCCTGAATTTTTGTTTTGGTGGTTATGGATATGTGTTGGGTTCGGATATATTGGAATATATAGAATATTCGCAGTAAAAGAGAAAGTTCAAACAATCAGATCACAACAAATAAGTGGACTGTTTGGTCTAATACAGGGATTTATATTAATGGCGTTCCTGTTACAATGGGTAAAATAACTAGATTTTTAAATACTATTAGGGAAAGAATCAAACAATGAATGAAGTATTAAAGAAACTGACTACAAGAAACTACATAGCCGTACTGCTAACAACACTGCTAGGATATGCGGTCTATAAGGGATTAAACGATCCTGAGCTGGTAGATATTGCACTAGATAACCCATTGATTACTTTTATCATGGGTACTTTTACGGCATCAGTAACAACAGTGGTCTATTTCTATTTCAGAAAATCCCAAGAAAAAGAATCAGCCTAGTTTTTTTTAGGCATAACTTTATTTTTCATATATGTTACGCTGTCAGGCTTCAATCAATAAGAATTATTTAATGTTTAACAATTCAGAACTAATTGAAAATGAATGGCCTCATAAATGGGAACATTCGCCAGTGACATACAGACTAAATAATCTTACTAACGATATAGAAAAAAGAGAGCATCAGATAAGGGCAGTAACGGCAGCGTTCAGGGCATGGCAGTTACACATCAATCTAAAATTCAAAAGGGTTTATGATTCATTTGAAAAGGTAGACATTAACATATCATTTCAACCATTAGATAAATTCGATAATAGAAAAGGTGTATTGGCTCACGCTTATTATCCAGGTCAGGGCGAATTATCAGGGGATATAGAGATTAATGACGAATGGAATTGGGTTACACATACGGAACTAATGAACCTATCAAGCCCACCACTAATACCCGTACTAATACATGAAATAGGACATTCATTAGGTTTAAAACATGATACAAGCACAGCACTAGCCATGATGTATCCATCTTTTGATCTGGGAAAACCAAAGAACAAACTGCATACAAACGACATAACAAGGATGCAATCCAGATATGGAAAAAGAACAATGAAGCAAAGGTTTATAGACTATTTTTACAAAAGAAATGCAGAGGGGTATGACTTTAGATAGAAAACAATTAATCAGATGTGTTAGGAATTTAGGAACTAGAGATAGATCTGCACCAGATTGGAGACAGGAAGGAGGTATAATTTATGTCACTAAATGGACTGCAAGAAAAATGAAAGAAAGAGGTATAATATTATGAATAAAGAAAACCGAAGCATGATGATTTCAGAGTATGATGAATCAAAACATATCAAGGATTACCATAACATTCTAGCCCGACTAATGAAAGAAAAACAAAACTATGTAAAAGAGCCATATACAAGAACTCTAGACCAAATAGAATACCATATAAGGTTCTTTGAAAAGAAATTATTGGAGAAAAAATGAAAATAGATAACGAAGTTTTAGATGGTTTAGAGATGGAAGATTCGAGTTTTGAACATGTAGAGTGGAAAAATCATGTAAGAAAACAAATCATATCTAATCAAGATAAATTACAACAATTAAAAGAATTAATGTTGCGAAGTGATGAATTTGAAGGTGAGCCACATTATCAACATATAAAAGAGATAATAGATGAAAAATGAATATCTTACAGGCTAAAATGAAGCATCCAACAAAGGGAGAAATGGAAATAGGAAGATGGAGTAAGAAAGACTTGGCACTAATAATATACCAATTAACAAGGGATAATCAAAGAATAGTATCAATGTATAATGACTATCATTTAAAATACGGGTTTCATGTTGGCTAAGATCCTAATTGACGTGCCGGATATGTATAGGTATCTAAACGACTATCATCTATCATTTGCATCTATAATTGAAGAACTTGATTTAGAAAGAAAGCCACAAGTACCAATAATAGTCATATCATTATACAGAACGGAGAAAAGAGATGCGTTGCCCCCAATGTAACGGATCAGGTCTATTTTATAACATTACTTGTTTTGTGTGTGATGGCAAGAAGAAAGTAGATCCAGATGCTGTATAACGCCCCACATTGGGTATTTACCATATTTCAATGGCTAAAAGACGGAATGATAGATCAAATTACAGTAAACAATGCAATGAACTGGATGCTAGAAAAAGGTTTAATAATACCAATAGAATTAATATAAATGATCTTCAGGGATTACCATTAAAGGAGTCAAACTGATTAAATCAGGGCTAATATGTGGTTATCAACCATGATCTCGCTGATACGGTAGCCCTCTTAGATCAAAAGGGTGTTATGCCAGTAGGAAGATTAGGAGAATCGCTATCCGAACCTTAAGCATGGCGGTGACATCACGGCTGTGGATCTTAAGCTGATGTGGAAGTAGATCCCTAATCTTTTTATATTAGTTATGAAGATAATAATTACTATCTGACTATGGAAACCATAGAGTCTAATGGAAATAGACTACGGGCGAATTATCCATAATAGACCAAATAAACCCAAGATAGTCACTAAAATCATATTCTTTTTTTTAAGCGTAAAATACGAGTAAAATTGAACTAGATTGCCTACAAGAAAAGCATGGGATAATGCAGAATATGAGGGAAAAGCGTTAAGACGGGTATTTAATCAGTTATTAAAAAGATTTGAAAAGATGTCAAAAGATGAAGATTGTGATGTAGAAATACTAGGTAGATTAGGACATATGCTTACAGTAGTTGCAAAGACAAAACAGGAACTGGCAAAATATGAGTATCAGGATAAGAGAATAAAAGAGTTAGAACAAATTATAGAGTCAAGAAGATTAACAAAATACACAGAATTAGAGGGTGATCTCCCTGCTCTCACTTGACCAGATAGAAAAAAGGATAAAAGAATCCACATTAGAAAACCTAGACTTTCCAGAATATAGGGGGTTATCATTTGAAGAGTTTTGGAATAAACTGCCCCATAAACTAGAGTTATTTGACTATGAGGAAGAATTAACAGAACTATACAATAATAACAAAAGATTATGGATTAAAAAGGCAACAGGGTTAGGAATATCTGAATTTACACTTAGATGGATTGCGTGGATGTGCCTCAAAGACAACAAGATGAAGCAAAAACAGGTAGATATCAACGTGATAATAATTACTGGCCCAAGATTAGAGTTAGCCATTACATTAATGAACAGATTAAAGGATATGCTTCCAGGAGTTAAGAAAACAAAAGAAACTAGATGTATTCTAAACGGTAATGTTATAGAGTGCTTTCCATCCCATCATCTTTCTGCTGCAAGAGGTTTAAACCCACAGATAGTTTTACTGGATGAGGCTGATTTCTTTCCACCAGGACAGCAGGAAGAAGCAAGGCATATATCAGAAAGATACATTCCAAAAACAAATCCGCATATCCTAATGATATCCACACCTAATCTTCCAGGGGGGTTATTTGATAATATGGAACGTGAGGAAGAATCATTATATCTAAGAAAAGAAATGCTTTATCCTATTGGGTTAGGCAAGGTCTACAAGGAAGAAGATATAGAGACAGCCAAACTATCCCCGTCTTTTGAGCGTGAGTATAACGGCAAATACGGTTATGGTATAGGAAACATATTCCAAGGAATAGATGAAATAATAGAGGATTATGATTTAACTCTAAAGAGTGGTAGAAAGGTATTATGTGTAGATCCTGCTTATGGTAGTTCAAAATTCGGTATAATAGGCATGGAAAAACTAGACGGTATAATGTATATCAAGGATGCAACTCAGTATGATAGGCCATCACCATCAGTAATGCTGGATGTAGTAATTGAAATGGCTAAGAGATATGACAATAACGTATTGGTAGATTCTGCCCATCCCGGACTAATAAGAGACTTGCAGGAACATGGTGTATCTGCTCACGGTGTTAAGTTCGGAAGTATGATAGACGGCAAGGAAAAGGAATCACCCACCAGTTTATTAAGCATAATGACCATAGAGGCAGCACAGGCAGTAAAAGAAAAAAGAGTAAGGATAAACAAGATATTCAGGGAATTAGTATCACAGTTAAGAGCAATTCAATTCAACGAGAAAGGGCATCCAGATAAGAAAGAACTAACATTTGACTTGGGTGATGCTTTCCTAATGGGATGTAATTATTTCAAGACTACGCATATATCTGTGATAAAGATTTAAATTAAAGTATAATAATTGATTGATATGGAACAAGAGAACATTCATTTTTTATGGGGGCTTTTATTAGGGTTTTTATTAGTGATTAGTGTTATAAATTTAATCGATTATGCTCATGCAGACTCTATACACATAGATGATTATCGCCCAATAGGAAGAGAAGCAAACATATCTATAATATCATCTGATGTAATACACAACAAATTCCAATATATTCAAACTAACGTTACAGTATCAATAAACAACATGAATTATACAGGCGAGACTAACAAATACGGTTATATCGCATTTCCTATCAAACTAACAGATAATGTATTTGAGGCTGGAAAATATGATGTTCTAATACAAATAGGTAAAAAGATATATCATGATACTCTCACGGTTATAAATAGAACTTATTAATTCTCTTTATTATTAAACTCAAAAAAGCCTTAATTGGCAGCCGAAGATTTATACTTAAAGTTAGACAGTGATACTTGGGTAGAGGGTGATTATGACGATACCAACGGTATTACAGGCACTATCTATACTGACAGGGCTTTATCTTCAGCCAAAAATCTAACAGGTTTTACATTAAAGTTTAAACTATTCAAAAGATGGCATAGGGTATCAAGAATAGACCAAGATGCTACAATAGTCACTGCCGGAAGCGGTACATGGAAATGGCTTCCTGTTGAGGGTGATATTCCTATTAGCGGAGTATATAACGCAGAAATAGAGATTACTGATGGTTCTGGCATTAAAAAAAGCACAAAGAATGACGTTGAATTTTTCATAAAGGGTTATACATGAATAGTCCTATCGGTACCCCATCACATTATGTGGAATCTAAAAAGAAAACAGATCCTAGAGCACCTACAATAACCCCATACAAGGAAGAGTTTAATGGCGTAGTATCTATCTTTGAGCAGCAAAAACCAAACAAGGTAACAAGGGCAGTAGATCCTTTTGAATCAGTTATAGGCGAATCACCACCGGTATCATTTTTCAAGATTTATGATTACAGGGATAAAACCCCGCAGATAGACAGTATAGTAGAGTACACGACTGATCTAATAGTTGGTACAGATATGAACATAAACACAGATGAAGAGGAAGATAAGGACGGCAAGATTAAAGAGATATTAGAGGATTTTTCTTCAGAAATAGGATTATTTGAAAAGACAAGATCATATGTTGATGATACCTTAACAGGTGGCACTAGCCTTATTGTTCGTGTGTTCAAGGCGGGAAAATTAGAGAATCTAGAGCAGTTTGATATGATATCTCTAAAGAGAGTGAAAAGAGATGTTTATGGCAATGTTATAGATTACATGATAGATTCCGGGAATGGTGGGGAAGTATCAATAAAGAAAGAAAGTGGTATTAGTAATCTTAATCAAGTTTTTGTACCATTACGATTCAGACCTAGAGGCAGAGATTTCTTTGGCAGATCATTGTATCACGGACTTGCAGTAGAGAGAAACGTAGGAAACAGAACAACACGACCTATCATAGAAGCATTATGGAGTTTGGATGACGTAGTTATTGGAACATTAGAGAATTTTGCTTATCCTAGAGAGTATCATATCTTTGACGGTATTAATCAAGATGACATGGAGTTAGAGGCTCAAAAATTCAAGGAATCAAAACCAGGAGATGTCATGTTTATCAACAGGATGCATGAGATAGACAGAAGAGAGCCAACACAGGCAAAGTTTGATGCTTTTATTACACATCTTTCAGATATAGTTCAGACAGGATCAGGATTCCCATTAGAGATATTATTAGGTGATTTTACTTCTAAAGCAAGTTCACAAACAACAGATTCATTATTAATGAGAAGAATAAAATCATTCCAACAGCATCTAGTTAAAGTAGTCAAAACCGAGATTCTAGAGACATTATTAAAATTCAACTATAACATGGATGATGAAACAATAAAGAGATTAAATATATCAGTTGAGTTTGAAACAAATACACCAATGGAATATACCCCAGATCAGGTATTATCTAGATTCACTTCTGGCGCATGGACAGTGGAAGAATTAAGAAATTATGATAAGAATAACGGATTAGATTTGTTTGATGATGACAAGATAAAGAAGATGATAAAGGACAAGGAAGAAATGCAAAAGAAAGAATTTGAAGCCGGAATTAATGATAAGAAAGATTCCAAAGATAAAGACAAGGCGATGAAAGAGGCATTAAGAGCCACTAATCTTGCTCTACTAAAAGAAACAACAGAGGCACAGAATGGAAATTAACGAATTAAAACTATATGATGATCCAGGTGCAGCAAAAGAAACAAGCATTATAGATTTGGGAAGAATACCAGTGGGAACATCAACTACCATCATAAAATATCTAAAGAATGAATCTATCAGGTGGCCTATTATGAATATCCAGTTAAATCAGACAGATCCAGAGTTAGATGTAGAGTTTCCTCAAATGTTAAAACCCGGCGCTGTAAAAGCAGTAAAAATAACATTCACACCATCAATAGGTAGAAGAGAGCCGTTAAACATCACTCAATTATTTGCAGGTGAGTTATACATTGGTTAGTTCTCTTTTTTATATTTTTAGGAGTTTATAGATATGGCTATTACTGCTTCTGATCTAGAGTTTTATCTATCAGGTGGCGCAGGAAATACAGATCCTAATGCTTCCCTAGGTGGTGTTATTTCCACAACTGCAATTATAAATTCTAGTGATAATAATCTATTTGATGATGTTACAGGTGATGAGGCAGACAGTGGTGATACAGAATACAGGGGTATTTATTTTAAGAACAATCATGGTAGTTTAACTTTACAAAACGCAGTAGTTTGGTTTTCAAGCAATACAACAAGTGCTGATGATACATTAAACATGGCTCTAGCAGGAGAGGGAGTAAACGCAACAATGGAAACAATAGTCAATGAAAGTACGGCTCCGTCAGGAGAGTCATTTTCTGCACCAGCATCTAAAGGGGCAGGGTTATCTTTTGGTAATATTACCGCAGGACAAAGATATGGATTATGGATTCAAAGAGTGGTTAATGCTTCGGCAGCAGCAGCAAACGCAAACGCAGCAACAATTTCAGTAGAAGGTGATACCGCTGCATAGACCAATACCCTGTTGTAAAACTTGTAATACACCTGATGTAGTGGCAGGCTATGAGAAATTCGGAAACGCATATCAGAATATATCAGGTAATAAAGTAGTATTATGTTCAAGACTTTCAAAGGTAGAGTTTATCTGTACAAAGTGTGCATGGTGCAGACCTGACCCCATTCTAGAGCATGATGGAATTACAAAGTTATGGTATCAATCCTGTTCAAAATGCAAGGAAAGACATATTACAACCGAACTAGGCAAGTGTGCAAAATGTGATCTGGGGTTATTCTAATGGACTTGATGCAGTATGGTGTGGTAGAAACAAGCCCACAATTTATAGAAAGAAAAATAAGAAATAGTGAATGGTTTTTTGTTACAGGTGATATAAACGCAGTTACAAATACAATAGAATATGTTCCGGCTTCAGGTAAAACAGCTTATCTATTTGAGGCTAAAATTATAATTTCAACCCAAACTGATCCAGTAGTTGTTACATCACAAACTACTTTTGCATCAGCAGATATGGTTGAAGCTTCGTTAAAGATTGATGGAATTGTAAAAGATACGACACAAATAGGTATGAGAAGCTCAGGTACTGGAACTGGTGCCACAAACTGGGCTCCTGCTCAATCTGCTTATGGAACTTTAGGAGATGGTAGGTTTATCTGTGCAGGATTATCTTTGGCAGGTGATGGTATTAAAAAAATAACAATCGAAAACATAACTGATAATGGATCAGCAATAGCAACAATGTCAGGATGGATAAGTGATACATAATGGTAGATGTAAAGATTACAAGTTTATCTGCCATTGCGGCAATAGCAGGAGAGGATCTAATAGCAGCAATAGATGATCCATCAGGAACACCACTTTCAAGAAAGGCAACAATAACACAGGTGGCAACATTCCTAAGATCATTGGCAGAGTCATTAACAAACAAGACAATAGACGGTGATTTGAATACAATATCAAACTTGGCAATAGGTGCAGAAGTATTAACAACATTAACACAGACTCAGGAGATATGGATTCCGGCAGGCGCAATGGTGGCAAGTACGACAAACGGTGCGCCTATTTCAAGCAGGGAAACAACAACAAATAAGGTAAATTATTCTTATGCGGCATTTGATACTACAACATCAGAATCAATCTGGTTTACTTGGACACCGCCAGCAAACTGGAACGCTGGAACTGTAAGGTTTAAACTATACTGGACTAATACTGCAGGTTTAACAACTGAAACAATAGACTTTGATTTGGCGGGGGTTGCAATTACAGATGACGGTGCTTTAGATACTGCTTTGGGTACGGCTGCCAACGTTACCGATACATGGATTGCACAAAATGACTTACATATCACATCGTTTTCAAGTGCCATAACAATCGCTGGTACTCCTGTTGCAGGTGAAGAGGTACACTTTAAACTATCAAGGGATGTGGCATCAGATAACATGACAGGTGATGTTGATGTTATTGGTGTTTTACTGGAGTATTCAATAAATGATATAGGTACAACATAAAATGTTTGAACAACCCTTTATGATGGCTTGGGATTCAATTAACAGAACCACAGGGTTTAACTTATCCCAATTAAAGGCATATTATAAATTTAATGAGGCATCAGGAAATATAATCAATCTTGCCTCTTCTGTCGGTTCTTCTGATGCATTATCAAGTGAGGATCTAACAGTCACAGGAGCAACATATTCAGTTGCTGGTATAATAGGAAACGCATTATCTTTTGACGGTGTAAACGACAAGGTAAACGGTGTAACTGCTGCAAACTGGAAATTCCTAAACAACGATGCTCAAGATTGGAGTATATCATTCTGGCTCAAATATGAGGGAACGATTGAAAACGGGCACGCAATAATTGCAACGGTTACAGATTCATCGGTTGAAGGCATTTTAGTGGACATGAGAGCAAGCGGAAACATTAGATGTTTGATTCTAAACGCAAGTGCAAGTGTTGGTGGAACTTTTACAGTGGGACTTGCTGATGCAAACTGGCATCATTACGTAATAACTCATGATAACGCAAATACTGATCTGGAACTTTGGTTTGACGGAGTTTCAAAAGGAGTGATAGACACAAATATTGCTGGAACTGCAAACCCTACTCAGGCACTTACAATGATGAATAGAAACAGCGAGATTTATTCAAACGGTGATCTCGATGAAGTTGCGATATGGAATAGATTATTAACGGATGTAGAAATCGGGCAGTTATATAATTCGGGGGCAGGGTTAGAATTATGAGTTATTACGGCTTAGAAGATTCATCAGGACATCTAATATTAGAGGATGGTTCAGGAGATGGGTATCTATTAGAAGCGGCAACAACTTTCACAGTTACAGATACATTAACCCTAGTTTATGACATAACAGGACAGGTTACAGACACATTAACACTACAATATGACATATTGGCTGACGTATTACAAACAATATCACTATACTATGATATTAACGGTGATGCCTCAACAAACCTGGTAAGACAGAATTTAGCACCTACTTTAAAGGCTTTAAATCTTGAAACCACACTAATAGAAAAGACAGATGGACCTTATCATTATTCGGCTTGGATTCACATGACTAATTTAGCATCAGGTGATACGATTATTCTAAGAGTGTATAAATGGGAACCAAATAATTCAGCGTATGAACTTTATGAGGAAAAACAAGTAACTTATAATGATATGAAAACATTTGAAAACAATCAGACAGCAATATTTTTACCTTTCATTCCAGCCCAAAGATACAAGGTTACAATAGAACAAACAGCAGGAACTCTAAGAGCATTTCCTTGGGAATTATATAAAACGGGATAAATGGCTAAATATTCTAGGGTGCATCGACATGATGTATCTTACCTATCAAAAGCCGTAAGAAAAGAATTAACAATAAAATATGATGTGTTTAATCTTGCCACAAAAACACTAGAAATAGAATATGATATATTTATTCTATCAGGTATAAAATCACTAGAATTAATATATGATTCAAGACAGTTAGCAACAAAAACACTAGAGTTAGAATATGAGCTAAACGGTGACGTATTAGCAGAGTTAGAAATTATCTATACTAACTGGGGTGGAACTGGAAAAGGCTTCCCTGTATCTGAATTACCAATGCCAACAATAGATCCAAAACATAAGGTAACTAATATTATTCAAATACCCATAAAGGCAAGATTATTAGAAAATCTAGAAAATAGGGTACCTACATCAGGAAGATTAAAAGATAGATATGTTGGCAAGATAGAAGCAAAAACAAACAAATTCTACAAGGTGGTTAAGACTAATGGTATAGATTCAAGGTTAGTAGATCCACAACATATCTTATTTGATATTTTAGGACAGTTGAAAAATAATGTTAAAAGTGTAGGGTTAAAATCAAAACTAAACTTTAGACCTATCTTAGAGATGATAAGAAGAAACCTGTTAATAATAGAGGGTAGAGTTGAGACTTTTACTTTTGAGGATACCAATACACCAGCCATAGGTGATCCTATTAACTTTGACAGGGAACCAACTTTTCAAAATCCATCTAGTTTTGTAGGATTGGTTACATATTTTCCAGATACACAGGATATGATAATTGTGCTAAACGGTAAGCCATATAACTATTGTAATGTGCCTCAAAGAACATTCGATGCCTTTAAAGGTGCGGATTCTCCAGGTGCTTTCTACAACAGAAACATTAAAGGTTTATTAACTTGTGCCTGATTTAAAAATCAGTGAAGTATGCAGTAATTGCTTTTGCCAAATGCGGGACAGTAAGCACGGATAAATGGCTAAACAATCAGGGACATGATTCAGTAAAACTTGAATGGCCTTATCTATTAAGTCATGATAAAATAAAGAAAATATTAGGTGATAGAATACCTGTAATGGTTACAAGAGAAAAACCTGATGCTCTATGGTCTTTTTACGAGTATTTCGGGTATAAAACGAATAATATTCCATTTGAGGCATTTTTAAACATTAATTTAAGATTTAACATGTTCAAGAATTTCACGCCTTTAGAGATATATGATTATGACAGATGGTTAGAACACATGAAGCCTTTTAATCCTATTATCTATAAACTGGAAGAATTACAAAAACTGGATGATTACCCCCATGAGAATAGAACAATACAAAAGAGTATTATACCTGATAAACATAGAAAATATTTAAATAGTATAGGTATATTTTAGTTACTGACTGAACAGGTCTGGCGCAGGGTTAGAACTATAAGCCAAAGAGTGTAGAGACATCATGGCTTATTAGTTCTTTATTTTTAATTTTTTGAAAAAATCATGTGAAAAAGGTAGTCTGGGAAAGCACAGGTAGTGTTAAGGAATTTGGATTAAAGAGAATTATAGAGGGAAAGGCATTAGAGCCAACTATCTCATTAAACGGTAATATTTATTCAGCAGAGGAAATTGACGCTGCAAGAGGGTTAAATGTCCCATTAAGGGCAGATTGGGAACATGACACAAACAAGATTATAGGCACAGTAGAATATACATTAAATCCTCAAGAACACTCACTTTATTATAGGGCAGAAATCACAGATCCAACTTACGCCTCACAGATTAAAGAAGGTGTTCACAAGGTATCAATAGAAGCAGGTGTAGACGAGGCTTTTAATTCCTGTACCAAAAAGAGATGTTATAATCTAGTTTCTGGATTAACAATGGAAGGTATAGGAATTACATCAACACCAGGTGTACCAAGTACAACGCTTTCAATAGTAGAGAAAATTATGGAGTGGGAACCAATAGTCAATGACAAATGCACTAGATGTGAGGCAGTTGATACAGATAAAAAATGCCTTGCTAATTGTTCTAATAATCAGAAAGAAAAAGAATCTAACTTAATGACTAAAGAAAACGAATGTCCAGAAGGCAAAGTTTTTGATGCAGATAAAGGCGAATGTGTCGCTAAATCTAAAGAGACAGTATCTGATATGGCAGCAGGTGTCGATCAGGAAAAACCAGCCGAAAACCCATGCGGTCAAGGCAGTAAATTACTAGATGGCAAATGCGTACCAGCAGACAATACTGAATCATGTGGATGTAAAGAACAAAAGCACGAAGTTGCTAATGTGGATGAAATCAACAAGACACTCAAAGAACAAAAAGAAATGATCTCTGAGTTAAAAGAAATCATCAACAAAACCACAGAGAAAGAGGTTAGCGAACTCAAACGTATGGAAGATTTCAACAAGAACCTCTACAAGACAGCCAAACTGTCCACTTCAGGCGTAGGAATCAATTCATTTTCTAAAAATGATATTGGTTATATTGCCACAGAAGGTAGAAGTGCATTAAAGAAATTTGGTGCATACTCTTTTGATATTGACCTTTCAAACGAATGGGTAAAAGAACATCTTAATAGAAACAAACTGCAAGAGGCAATTTCATTTTCAGGCGATCAATCTAACAAGGTTGCAGCCATGAATGATGTCTTTGTACTTCCAGGTGGAAAATACCTAAAATCAATCAGAGATCTGGTTAGATTCTATGATATTCCAAATGGAACAGACCAAATTAAGATATTCAAAGGCGATATTCCAAACAACGGTACAATAACAGAAGGTACAGCAACAGGTGCAAGTACACACACAATAACAACCGTCACACTGTCAGCAGACACCGTAACAGGTGTGGCACAAAAGATTAAAGGTGCAGACATTGAAGATTCTCCATTTGAGATCTTTGACTATGTAGCCCAGACTGCAAGAGCAGAGGTATTAGAATCAGAGGCAACTTTGGTATTTACAACAGCAGCAGCAGCAGCCACTCCAGGATTATGGTTAAACGCTAATTCAGGTGCAACAATCACACACACAGATATCGCAAGTATGACACAAGACCATACATCAATCGCAGTCGGATTACAGCATTATGAGAACCAAGGATATGATACATCTTTCGGTGCAATAGGATATTATTTACATCCAAAGGCAATGAGAGAGTTAAGAACATCATCCAACCTCATAAGATTAGTACAAGAAGGTGATGCTAACATTACAAAGACAGGAAGATTGACCCATCTATATGGCGTTGAACTAATCCCTGGTAATGCAGTAGACACTGACGACAACACGACTAACGATGTATATAACAACGTAATGTTTGTAAAAGGACATACGTTTGCACTAGGATCAAAACGTGACCTAACTATTGACATGAGAAAGATTCCTAACGAATCAGCATTTGATTGGGCTTGGACTCAAAGAAAGAACTCCACCACATTTGATGCAACAAGTTTCGTAAGAATTTCATCTGCACAATAGATAATACTAATTTTTTTCTTTTTTTTAAAACTTTATATGAGAGTTATCTGTAAATATTTTATTGACTGAATCATCAAACGGTAAAATAATAATATATAGTATGGATAAAAATTGGGTTGTTTTTAGAAATAAGTATTGGAAAATAGGAAGATTTCAGGTTATAAGATTTAATGATTTTATTAAGAGGTTTTCTAAATGACCGTTAGAGAATTAAGTAAATAAAACCAGTAAAAACTATCTAGTCTTTCTTTTCTTATTTATATTATGCTAGTCATAACTATATGACATTGAGGGAAAATACCCACAAGATAACAATAGGAGTAGGGTATTCATACTATAATGATCTTGAAAGTATCAAACGTTCTATTCCCAGTTTTGCCGACAATGTTGATTTTATTTTTGCCATTGATGGTAGGTATTCCTTTAGGGATGGGTCTGATTATTCAGATGATGGCAGTACGGAATATTTATCTGGATTTCCTAATACAATCATACGAAAATATGTTGGTATGGAACATGATAAACGCCAACAGTATGTTGAAATGGCTGAAGAAATGGAACTCGACTTCCTGATAATTATAGATTCTGATGAGTTTATCTTTGATGCAGATTGGGAAACATTTAGGGAAAACCTGTATCAGTTAAGAAATTCTAATCAATATATTCATGGCATAAAATGCTATTATAATTCAAAAGATTGGACTCCATACCCTAGAATCTGGAAAGTGGGCAAGGTAAAATATTACAAAACTCATAATATCTTTGATGTTGATGGTTCACTCATTAGATCCCCCCCTAACCTAAAAACAGTTGAGGGAATATCTATGGGGATGGATGATTCGTTAAGATCAGAGGAATATCTTTTAAAAACTTCTGAATATCAAAAGAAGATGTTAGAATATGAAATTCCAATAAGACACGCATTAAGAGATGGAAAACTATGAATGTTTATTCCACATCAAAGGCGTTGTTTCATCTTGACAGATTGCAGGAATTAAAGAAAAATAATCCTATTTCACCTACTCTAATACAGATAGATTTGGAAGCATATTGTAATGATAATTGCAGTTTTTGCTCTTATAGAAAGGATGACGGGTATAATAAAAACATGTTAAAACTAATTGATGGATGTCCTTCTGACGACTTGTGGATATATTGAGGCTTGAGAGACCGCGCGTTAGTTCTATTTTATTGAGATTTTTAACTTAGTTCATGGCTTCTTACGGATCTGACGATAATACACAAATTACAGCTTTTGGTGCTGTAAATAACTCACTTGATACAAAAACTGCACAGGCTAGAAGTCAGGCTACAAGTATAATTAATGCTCATTTAAACATTGAAAATGATATTGCTTCCCCATCCACAAAGGTTAATGACTGTTGTAATATGTTGGCAGCAGCAATTCTAAGATCAAAGCCAGGTGAAAATAACAAGGATTCATTATGGGATGAGGGAATGTTACTTTTAGAAAAACTAAAAGGAGATAATAAGACTGATGCACATTGGCGTAATAACATAACAGTTGAGAGATTTAGAGGTTTATCTCCAATGGATGACAGACCGTTTAGTTTTGTAGATTAACATGGTTACAGAACTTGATATTTGGGAAATTAAAGCCCGAATAGAGGCAATTTTAGAGGCTAACGCAACACTTTATGATACTACTTCTACAACTGGAACAAAACTTGTAGAGATTGAGACAGGTGCACCAAACACAGACACGATACCACAGTTATTACCAGCAGCATATATAACAAATGATGATATTTTTGATTCTGAAATAGAGCCTTGGAATGTATCAAGCAACGTAGGAAACACGTTTGAACATGAGTTATCTTTTTTGATTATCGTGATGGTTGGCGAACAATCCCCAAGGTTAGCAGAAAATATACTGGATGATTTTGTAAAACTGATTAAAGAGACATTAAAGGCAAACTATGATCTTAGACATCCATCAACGGGGTTGGATTCAAAGGTGGCTTCAAGCAGGTTTGAAACGGCAGGTATACTAAATCCGTCATTATACAAATCAAACCAGATATCAGGTGTAGTATTGAGATTAAGGTGCAAGGCTTATACCAGTTAGTTCTCTTTTTATCATATTTGGGATTGAATAAACATGGCTAGTCAAGGTTTAGCAACTGAATTAATCAATGCTTCTGAGGTATCTATTTCTGATGGAACAGACACTTATTTACAGTTACAGGATATTATTATTAATCTGGGAACTCCCGAAGTAAGGGAAGAAACAGTTGATGCGGTTCATTATTTTTATGGAAAGGGTGACGATTTTATAGAGGGTACTATTCTTGCTTCAAGCCCTGAAATTGCAACTTTTATTGATTTTGGTGTTATAGATTCTAACGGTCTGGCAACATCCAAAAATTGGGCTATTGCTTATACTGATGTATCTGGAACGGTAAAAACAGCAACATTGACAGGTACAATGGCTCCATTAAGAAGAATAGAAAAAGGTATTAACGGTGCTGTAAAACTACGATTTAGGATAAGAATTACCGAGGCGGTTTCTTCTGCAGATGTCACATGATACTGCGTTACGGCTTGAATCATCCGTATTTAGAATAAAGCAATTTCTTAGACAGAACATATCAAGAATAGCGAAAGCCAGTTTTATGACTGAGTTAAAAAGAAACGCAATGATGTTAGGGCTTACTGAAAGACAGTTAAACCACCTAAAGATAGAATCTGACAATAGCACGATAATAGTAAAAATGAAATATCACGGTCCGACAAGAAGCAATTACATAAGAGAAAGGTGGTGGATTGAACCAATAGGTGGCGGTTCGTTATCTGCAAATCTTCCAAAGGCTCTTCACTGGGTACAAAACGGAAGGCATTTTTTTTCTAAAGGGCATTTTATAAGTGGTATAAACGGAAAAATTGCTTTAAACTCAGCAGTAAGACTGTCAATGCCGAAACTAAAACAGTCAATCAGTGAGGAAACCGAGAAATTCATAGAGGCAAACAGGATATGGTAGAAGAGGTAACAATTAAGATTCATTTGGAAATTCCACCGGAGGAAGAGCAAAAAATTAAAAATATTGCACAAGAAATAGATAAGTTCGAACTTCCAGAAGAGGGTGAAGTTATAGGTGATGAGTTAAAAAAATCCAGTAAATTAGACAGATTAAAGGATCTTGACACTGGATCACTAGGTAAAATAATTGGATTCGCAAGAAACCCAGAATCAATACTTACCACCATTTTATCAAGTTCCAGTATGCTAATTCCATTGGTTGGAATAGTTACAGCGGTTTTAACTTTACCACAAATGATTAATGGGTTTGTAAAATTACTAAAAGATAAAAGAATATTGGGAGTTTTCAAAAGAGAAATATTAAATGAGGCAAACCCATTTCTTACTAGGGAACAGCAAAGACTAAGGGGATTGGGTGAAAATCAAGTTATTATTACACAAAACAAGGGATTCATAAACAAATCAGGCGGGGTATTTACAACAAACACATTATCCCAAGTCAAGGCAAACGGTATTTCTGATATAGGTATAAGGGACAAGGCGAAAGGTATATGGCTGTAAACGGTACAATTTCCATTTATAGGCTTACTGCAACACCTGCCAGTGATACAGAAACAGAAGTTTCCGACAAGATAGAATTTAACGGAACTATGGCTGTGCCAGATGCAAAATCATATGTAACAAGATTCAAGCCAACAATGACAATAATTGGTCAGGAAAACCCTAACCCAGACAGTAATAATCCTAACAGCATAGATGAGACAGGTCTGGCTTTTGTAGGATTGGAATTATGGGGTTATTTTGACGGTACAAGCGGAACCAGACCAATAGGAATACAATATTTCAGGGATTGGATGAAACAGGATAAGAGAAATTCTACTTTTCCATTCGGAAGATTCGGATTTAGAAACAACATATCTGACGAATATAATCTTATGCCAACAGATTCAAGCGGTTATATTTTAGAGCATTTTGAATGTGATGAGGAATATGGCAAATCATTAGGCAAGATTGAATTTTACTGCAAGTTAAGATTCCAAGGCGATATTACGGAGCTTAACGCATGACCTTATGGAGTTATGAGGTAAGATATGATCCAGCCTCGGCAAATACAGACATAACCGCATATGTAACTGAAATAACAGATATTACAATTCCAGTTGATGGAAGCCCAAGATCAATAGAGTTTATACTAAAGGCTCGTGATGGTGCTTTTAGAACTGCAACTAATTCTGGTGCTACACCAATTATTACTTCATTTGACAAGATTAAAGTTACATTAACAGATAAAAACAGTAATACTGAATCACATGTTTTCGAGGTTGATACAATCAGACCAATAAAAGATACTTCAGGACAAAAGGTTATAATTCAGGCTTTCGGACAGGAAAGAAATCTAGACTTTATACATTATTCAAAATCACACCAGAGAGTATCTGCGTTTGACGTAATTAAAAGCATTATTGATGTTTATAATGACAATAACGGATCTGCCCAAGTTACAATAGAAAACCATGATTCAACATCATATAACGAAGCCCCAAAATGGACTTCAAACGACTATGATTTTTCACACAAGCCGACATGTCTGGAAGCAATAAAAGAGGTAATTGATAAGTTAGGTGCAAGTATTGCCAATGGTGGGGCAGGTGATTTTTATGATGTATTCTTTGAAGATCATGCTTCCGATTCTACTAAAATAAATATCAGGGTGGTTTCTTCTGGTGGTGAAAATTCAGGATCAGAACCAACAATACAAAATGCAAACACTACAAGAATATACAACACAAACGGAACAATAGAAAATAAAACAGGCAGTGTCATTATAGGTGAGGGTGCTAGTGGGTTCGGTTCTATACCTGCTGACTTTTCAGAACATTGGGGTAAACTAGAAGCATTTCAGTTAATTCCATTTTTTGTTTCAGGTGTCACTTATCCGGCAGGTGCTAAGGTAAAAAGAGCAGGTGCTACATACAAGGCAAACACAAGTACAACGCAAACACCACCACATGCAAACTGGGATTCTTGGACAGAAGCCGATGAAATAGGTGCTATTTCATATTCTCCTTGGACTTTCAAAAAGGCTGCATTGTGGGAAAACTGTGGCTCTAACCCGACTGGAGTAGCAGGTGGTGCTGGAACAGGATTTGATCAGGAAGGAATGTGGGATAGTAATTTAGTGATAAAGGATGAGGATCATTATAGAAACTGGGTACACCTAAGAACAAATACATCCATCTTTGATACCACTTACAAATACGGTGCTGCGAATGGGGGATATTATAGAGGTTTAAGGGTTTTGGTAGATCCTGTTATTGGTACTATCGCTGGGCATTTTGCAGAAAATTCTGGAAATGACAGGTTTGGAAATGCTTTCTCTAAGAGCATTGTAAAAAATAACGGTGCTGGAACAGATTCATATTTGGATTGGGATGTGATAAGAACGGCAACAAACAACGATGTATGTGCTGTTTTAAAAGAGGGAAAAAATTACATTTATGATGGCGTAACTGACAACAGATGGGAAGATGACAGTGCTACTGCCAGAGGAAATGACTGTTTTCATATTTATACATCAATAGGAAACACGGCAGGAATAAGTACAGTTTCAAAACAAAAAGGCGATACTACTTGGGTTGATCTTGATGGTTCTGGGTCAGGTGATACAAGTGAGGTATATGGTGCTAACCATGCCGTTGAAGTTGTTTATGGATATTCTGCAATTTCTACTTTTGGAAGCAGTGTGGTTACAACTGTAAATTATTACTCTATTGGATGCTGGATTAATTTCATGTTTCCATACCCGCCAAACACAAACAACTCTATCACAGAGGATTTGGGAGAATTATATGGCGGCACAAGTTCAAACAAACAGCCGACAACTTTTGATGCTGCTGGATTTTTTGGTTTAACACCTACTGGACAAAGCGGATTTAATAAGACAGATAGCGAAGAATTAGGCCCATGTGAAAGCCTTGCATTTATGGCTAGATTTATCTGGGAAGATCAAGTAACAAACTCAGCAATTCCATTCCAGTCAAACTTTAAATTCAGATGTTTTATTTATGATAGTTCTGACAATGTTGTTTTTCAAGATTTTGAAATATTGGATAATAACAGATGGGAAGCAATAGACTTACCATTATCAAATTTCAAACCGTATAGGGCAAGAGTACCGTTAAGATGGGGAAACCTTGCATCAAACATCATAGTCCCTGAACTGGAAGTCATAGAGAAATTTGAATGGAAAAATGTAAGAATGATTTGTATTCAACTGCAAGAAGTATATGATGATAACGGTAGATATTCTCCAGAAGGTTCAAGGTTTATGTTAGGATTGGCTGCAAACTGTAAACTGGCAATAGATGCGTTTAGATTCTCAAAACAACTAACCGTAACAAGCGGACAGGATACAACGAGAAACCTTGAAGCAAGAATAGTACAGGTTCCAGAGGTTACAAACTATCAGCAGTTAAAACAAATAGTGAACGCCCAATTAGACATAGAGCAATGGCAGTACAAGGCTTATGAGGCTGAGATTGAGGGTAACTGTGATGTTGTACCGGGTGAATCATTTTATCTCACGGATTCCAAACTAATAGACGATGATGATAAAGCAGCCGCAGATAACACTATAAAATTGGTATTAAAAGAAAAACACCATACCATAAATGGAACTGATGGTGGTACAGGCGGGTTTGTTACTAAATTATTCGGGGTGAAAAGATTGTCATGACCGGAAAGGCTAGGGGAAGAAGAACAGCATCTGGTATATTGGGAAGAAACAAGGATGATATTAACAAATTATTTAACGTAAGAACAAGAAGCAAGATAGTAACACCTACACAGGTAACTTTACCATCAGGTGCTACAAACACAGGAAGTCAGGGAAATTATCTGCCTTTATCAGGTGGTGTAATGCAAGGCCCAATAGGATCTTTGGCATTTTCAAGGGCGATAGATACAGGTGATCTTGATCTAACAACTGATGACAATGGTGATTCTATAAATGAAATGGCTATTATTTTTGTCAGTCCAGAAACAGGAACATCAGACACATTATCGACAATTACCATATCAAAAGGATTCCCTATGGGTGGAAGAATTTTATTGGTTGGTGTTTCAGGAAATACAATAGGAATATCCGTAAGTGCTGCAACATCAGGTTTAACAAAAGGCATAATGGTTGATGGTGGGAGTGATCAAGAGTTAGGATCTACAGAAGTAATAGAGTTATTTTATGATATTGTATCAGACAAATTCCATATTATAGGAAATTACTCACAAACACAAATTATAGATGGTGATACAATAGTGACAGTTGTGGATTCTGTTCCTCAGATAACAGTGAGACTAAACAATGTTTTGGTCAGTACATGGGAATTAGACGGAAGCGGAAACGAGGTACTGACTATGGAGGGGGCTTACCTTGACATGGGTGGAAATGATATTTTAGATGGTGTTGGCGGTTCTGAAATAGGAAATGCTACAACCCCGTTTACTGCTGTTTATACAAACAAACTAAATGTTTTCACAGAGGCAAACACCGAGGCAGAAATTGAATTGTATAGAGATGATTCAACACCTGGTGATGGTGATGTTGTCAGTCGTATAGATTTTCAGGGTGAAAATTCGGCAAGTGAAAAAATAACATATGCCGGTATCTTGGCACAGGCAGAAGATGTTACAGATGCAACAGAAGATGGCTCTATATCCTTTTACACTTATTCGGTAGGCAATACGGCAGTACGATTTGAAATAAATGGCGATACAAAATCATTAAATGTTTATGGTGGCTGGTCACTCAAATCAGCCGATACAACCGAAATAGGTTTGCAGGTAACAAACGGCACTCTTACGGTTGGCAGTAAGGGAAGCATAGAAGCACCTTATTTGGCACAGACAGACACGCCAACAGATGGAACTCTAGATGGATTCTTTGGCAATACTGATGGGTGTATGGGATTCTGGCGAGATGTAGATTCTGATGCAAACAGTAGAGGGTTTGTAAGAATGAACAGTGTATGGTATTACTGGTTTTTGGCAAATCTTTAAATATTTTAATTTTTTAATGTATTTATGACGTTTCTAAGTATGCTTGAAGATGTTGTAAACAGGCAGGAAAACAGGATAAAATATTTGGAAGATCAGTTAAAACTGGCAAATAACGCCATACAAGAGTTAAAAAATTCTAATAAACAGAATAAAAAATAAAACCTCATGTCTGAAGTAGACTATGGTATAATTCTTGCCCAGATATTAGTTCCAACATTGGGGTCAGTCATAGCAGTATGGAAGATAGGAAACAGGATAAAAGAGGCGTTATGTTTACAACTTAATAATTTGACAATAGAATATAGGACACACGCCGGAATATCACAGGATAAAATAAGGGAGTTCGATGTATTAAAAGAGTTGTTAACCAATGTAATCATTAAGAACGGACTAAAAACTTAAATTAAACCAAACTAACGTATAATTCCCTTGATATGTTCTAACTGTGGAATACCAAAAGGAGTAAAAGGCGGTAAATGTTGGAATAAATATAATATGTGTATTCAATGTGCTAAAAGGATTCATTGGCAAGATTATACGAAATATAAATGTAAAAATTGTGATAATACATCTAATCATTCAAACGCCAAATGTTGGACAAAATTAGGGTTATGTAGAACTTGTGCTAAAAAACATAGGGATGAAAACAGGAGTCTTTACAGACCATCATATTATAAATTATGTCCTTATTGCAGAAATACAATCCAAAAATTAAGGTATCAAAAAAACAGAATAAATGCCTCTACTAACTTGTATATATGTGTACCATGTAGAAAAATAATAGTATATGAAACCAGATTCCAGATAGAGACATTAAATAAAGTATTGTTAAGTCAAAAAATATTAAACTAAACTTTTAAATTAAGGTATAGTATTTCTATAACTATGACAAAGCTAGAAAAAAAAGAGGGTAATGTTGAGCAATGTCCAACATGCACTCAAAAAATAACTTGCAGAATGACAAAAGGTTCTGACAAATACCCAGCAAAACTTCAATGGCAAAACGAGGATGGTACGGCACATTACAACTTTGATTTCAAGACAAAAGAAACAAGCTGTAAAGGTGTAGATATACCTATAACTACTGGTGTTACATATAGGTTAGAAACAATAACAATGCCAAAAGCAGATGGGGTAGAAAAAGAAGTTATTGCAAGAATACAAAAGGATTCAAAAGCAATAGCATATCAAAAGATAGCCAGATATTTGGGGGTTAAGGAAGCATGTGAGGAATCTAACATAACTAACCCAGCTATGATAGGTATGCTTTTCAACGCGGTAGATAAGGAGACATAATGACTCCAAAACCGATTTTTTCTAATCCAGTATTCAAATATGTAAAACTAGAGTATAATGAAATGGTAAAGGGAATAATGAAAAACTTTGAGAATATGCCTGGAACGCCTGACGAAAAGATAGAAGTAGCCAGAAAATTCGCAAAAGAATATTTGTATTTTGAGGCAAGAAAAACTTTAAAAGAGCAATTAAACTCTAAATGGTGGAGAGATAATGAATAGACCGTTTTATTTTAAGCATGGGGTAATAGAATTTTTCATAAAGAAAAAGCAGAACTTTTTTAGATTTTTTGTATGGAATGAAGATGGAACAAACAGATCATTAATTTCTATTGGAAAGTATAATGGTGAAGATCCCAAATCTCTAATCCCATTAGTAATGAAAGGTGATTCTTGAATGAATATAGAATTAACTAAAATCACAAAAGAGGATAGAGAGAAAATTATATCTATTTTCATGGAAGATGATGTAAGAGTATATGATGACCAACAAGAACCTGATAGTTTAGAATACTTTTGTACAAAACTAGATGATGATACTGACGATTGTTTTTATGATCACTCAACACCAATAGCAAAAATCTTTAAAGAATTGAAATGTATACCTACAGGATTTGCTTTTGACAATGATTACTATGAGAAAGGTGATGTGAATAATTATTATGGTATTTGGTTTGAAAAATTAATAATCACAAATACTATTGAGGGTTGTGATAAAAGTTGAATGAAATTAAATTTCTTGTAGCATCATTATTTGTAAGTACTGGTGTTTTGGGTATGACACAAATTGAAACAAAATTAATGCTTATTTTTCCATTTATCTCATTGACGATGGGTGTATTCTTTTTATTTAACACCTTAAATCAACTCACACAAACAACTAAAGGTAATCCCTAAATGTATTCTAAATATGAAACTAAAATGACTTCTGATAGTCAGATTTATGAAACACCTGATGAATTATTTTTACCATTACACAAGGAATTTAACTTTGAATTAGATGTTTGTGCCAATGAGAATAACCATAAAGTAGAACAGTATTATGATGAAAAAGATGATTGTTTTACTAAAGATTGGAAACTAACTTCATGGATGAATCCAGAGTTTGTCAAAGTAGGTAAATTCATTAAAAAAGCATATGAAGAATCAGTTAAGCACGGTTCTACAATTGTATGTTTGACTATGGTTAAATCAAATACTAATTGGTGGCGTGATATTGCTATGAAAGCAAAAGAGATTAGATTCATTAATCAAAAGGTTCAGTTTAAAGGAACACCACAAGGTCTTAGATTCCCATGTTGTTTGATCATATTCTCACCACATGATGGTGAAACTAAGTTTAGTGTATTCCAACAAGATTTTAGCATTACAAAATGTTTGGAGTGTGAGTAGAGATTGTTAAATGAGTATTATGAAAAATTACAGGAAAACATAATCAAAACAGCATGGCATAATTGTGAATATATGCAAAAAATGGCATTAATTCCAAAAGGAAGTAAAACTAAAGTTGGTGCTTGTATTCTTGGTAGAAAAAATACTTCTCAAAAGTTTTTCATGGGTTGTAATATTGTTATTTCAACATCTCATGTATATCATGCTGAAATTGTAGCGTTATTATCTTGTCTTTCTGAAAATTATAAACCTGTTGAAGTATTTGTAACAAGTAGAAGTATTGAAGAAAATATTCATTGTTGTTTAGATTGTCGTGCAAGGTTATTAGAATCAAATCCAGAGATAACATACACTGTATTTAATCCAGATGGAACAGTAAAGGCACATGATATGATACAAGAAGATTGTAAATTCATAATGGAAGATAAATCAGGTAAAATTGATTGGAATAATATAATTACAAAAAATGACAAGAGGGAAGATAATTGACATTACTACCTAATCAAACTCAAGGGCACATCTGTAATTGGAATCATTGTTGTTGCAATTGTATTCAATGCTGTAAATCTAGACAAACAAAAATAATCAACGAATCAAATGGGCAATTCAAGTTAAACTATATGAAATAAAAGGAATGTTGATAAAATGACCTGTAAGAATTGTTTAATTTTCCATGATGGGGTTTTGAAAGGTGAATGTGTCTGTAAAGAATGTGATTGTTATTCTAAATGGTTATGGCAAAAGAATTTTGAGTTAAACAGACCAATGAAAATGACTTAGGTGATTAGATGATTCCATTCTTTTCAACCAAACTAAATGTGGAAATGCCAAGAATAGATAAATCAGGTTCTACCCATTGGTGGACTGATGACATTCTAAAAGAGAGAACACGACATAAGGTAGGCAGACTAAAAAGAGAGATAAAAAAACATACACAAAACTGTTGGAAACGACAACACGCATTGATAAAACTCCAAGAACTGTTTGCTTATGAATCAAACAAAGATGTATATGAAAAGATGTCAACGAAAATAATCAACGGTTGAGATAGAATGGTTCGACAAATCCCTTACTTAGATGCTGATACAGGTTTAGAATTTCCTGTGAAATGGGCTATGCCATCACATGAAACTTTTAATATAATACCAATCAGATCATTTATAAAAAAACATTGTGTAGGACATAAAACAATTGATTTATTTCCTCATCCATATAGTGAAGATGCGTTAAGTTTCTTAAAATTTATACCATCTAATTCAATAGAATATTTACTATATGATCCCATTTATTCAGATAGACAACAAGATGAAATGTACACGATTAAAGGTACAAATTATAAAACACACCCAGAATATTTTAAAAAAATAGAAGAAGAGTTATTTAGAACTGTAAAATCTGGGGGAATAGTCTTAAAGTTCATGTGGAACGGTAAAAGAATACCAGGATTTGAAAAGTTTGATGGTTTGATAGTTGAACACGGTGGACAGCATAACGCTACTATATGCACAGCGCATAGAAAGATCCAATCAACTTTATTTTAGAATAACAAAACCAATTCTAAGTTAGATTTAGCACAACATAATTAACGAAAAGAGAGCCTTAAATAAAAGATAATATGATTAAAAACATTGCCATCAGCTAATTATCGAAAGGGAAGATCCTTCGAATATAGGGTTCAGAACTATCTAAGAAAGAAAGGCTACTATGTAATACGGGCTTATGGATCTAAGGGAATGTATGATCTAATAGCAATTCCCCCAAGCAATGAAAAACAGATACATAACTATCCCCTAATGATACAGTGCAAGACAAACGGATACATAAAACCCTCAGAGCGAGAAAGTTTAAACCAAAATAAATATAAATGGCAAGGGTGGCAGATAATAGCAGTGAACGAGAATCATAAAATAGTATTCAAGTCTTTAGAGGGTGGGAAATTAATAATATGAATCAAAAAGAACTTAATAGATTTATGAATATGGTTGATAAAACTGGTAATTGTTGGGAATGGGTAGGTTCTAAGAATTGGTTGGGCTATGGGCAATTTTCTTTTTATGGGAAAACCACAGCAACCCATAGATTATCTTACCAACATTATAAAGGTGAAATTCCAGATGGGATGGTGTTAGATCACCTTTGCAGAGTTAGACATTGTATAAACCCAGAGCATTTAGAGGTCGTAACAAATAAAGAGAATATTTTGAGAGGTAGGGGTGCAACAGCAAATAATTCTAAGAAAACCCATTGTAAAAACGGACATGAATTTAATGAAGAAAATACATATTATAGAAAAAAAGGAAGAGATTGTAGAGAATGTCATAGAATTACAGAGAATAAAAGAAGATTAAAAATAAAAGAGATTTTAACCTGCGAACCTTGTAATTTGAGGCATTATGCCGAGTAAGTGTAAAAACGCCTGTATAGGTGTAAATGATTCAAAAGGACTTGGATATAAGACTCATAATTATTGTAAAGTATGCGATAAATGGTTTGAAAGACCAACTGCTTTAAGATGTAATTGCTGCAATAATATTTTGAGATTAGCCACTAGATATTCCAGGTCTAAAAAGAATTTGGTGTATAAGAGAATTGAATAAAGAATACATTAGAAGTATAAGAATCCAGACATTAACCAAGATGGCCTTAAACGGTGCAACTCTGGAACAGTTAAGATCCCATGCCTCTCATTGGGCTTCAAAGAAAACAGTTGATGAGTATCTGGATGAAGTGACTAACAGACTCAATAAGATAAAAAAATAAACTAATTTAGTATATAAGTCACATTACTCTACTTTACTTTACAAGTTGTATTATAAAAATTTTTTTTGTATTTTTTTTTTTTTTTTTTTTTTTGAACCGATTAAGTTATAAAGTAGAGTAGAGTAGAGTAAAGTAATGAAGCGAAATATGGCTAAATCCATAGATAGAATCGCCAAACTTGTGCGAGAAGAAAAAAGATTAGGTATTGTCAAGTTCTGTGATGTCCTTAACTTGTCACCAAGTTCTTTCTACAATTATAGAAAGTTTGTTACTGCAAGGTATCATGATATTATCTATGAGAATGGGGAATTTGTTTTAATAGAGAGTGAAGAAAGATGACTGATGTTTGTTTAATCACTTTCAAAAAGAATAATACACCACATATGATAGTAAAAACTAGAGCACAAGCAAAAAAATATTGTAAAGATAACCCTCAATTCACTTGGGAGTGTTGGAGTGTTCATAATGTTTAATCATATCCCAATTAAAATAAATCATTTAATAGAATCAGCCCATGAGGAAAATAAACATTATTATAAAATAGATCAGATGTTCAAATTTCCATCAATTACAACGATTTTACATTCCTTTCCTAATGAGGGAATCAATATTTGGAAAAGAAAAACCCCGAATTGGGAAGAAATACAAAAGGAATCATTTAAAATCGGTACAGATCTACACTCAACAATAGAAGCACATCTTAAAAATAATCCATTCCTGCCTTTATTAAATGATAAGGCATATGAACTCTTCTGTAATCTAATCCCCGAACTAGACAAGATAAACAACATACAATGTTTAGAAACTTACCTCTATGAGCCAGAATTAAAAATAGCAGGGTGTACTGACTGCATAGCAGAGTATGAAGGTGAAAAATGTATTATTGACTTTAAAAATTCACGCAAACCAAAAAGAGAAAAATGGATAAACGATTACAAACTTCAAGTAACGGCTTATTCTAAGATGTTTGAATATTGTACAGAACAAAAGATAGATCTAGGAATAATACTAATCGCAAACTGGGACGGAAGCACGGATGTATTCAAGGTAAACATTCCAGACCATGAGGAAAACCTAATAAATATGCTAGATTATTACTATTCAGAGATTAAACATGACTGAATCATCATTATGTAAAAGAGAGCCTTTTGATGAATGGTTTAGGAATCTAACACAATGTAGATTTTGTTTAAATCATCTGAACCATCATAGAAAAAATACTAATTTGATAATTAGCACTACTTATGGAAATTCAGGAAATAGCACATATTTTTGTTCTGAGAACTGTTTAGACCAATATAGAATAAGAGGTATTTGGGATTGACAGAAAGAGAATTAAGTAAAACAGATGAGTATTATGAAAAATACACAAAACCTATGGAATTACCAAAAGGAAAAACTTGTAGTGATTGTATTCATTTTGAAAGAACCTGTAAATGGTTAATCTCTTGTAAACCTGATAGAATAACTTGTGATTGGAATCCTAGTAGATTTAAGGAGAATGAAGTTTGACCGTTGTACCCAAATGTCAATTGAATTATAAACAATATTGTATGCTACTTGATAGATTACAGAAAATTACCAAAAATGGGTATAATGAAGTAATGATGAACGCTGTCTTAAAATCTTATTTTGAGGTAACAGACACTTGACCGTTGATAACAAAAGTAATTTTATTGGAGAAATTCATTTTATTTGTAGAAAGTGTAAACCACCACATATTGATTATACTTATTCAGCTTGCATTGAACATCAAAAAACTGTTCATAAGGCTAAACATGCAGTATCTTACAGTATAGGTAAACGGTAAAATGCACAAATGTGATAAATGCGGTTATGAATCAGTTGACCCAATGGTGATTTTAGGGCGTTATCCATTAACTTGGTTTTGCTCTAAATGTAATCATAAACACGAAGTATTTAGAAACGTTACATTATTACAGGAAAGTAAATGATATGGGTAAATTACAATGGGTTTCTGAATGGCATATAGAACCTGAAGAGTCAGAGTATTTTAAATTTAAAATTACTAATAATGGCGTTTATACTTCAGCTAAAACAATACAAGAGGCTGAAAGAATTTTAAACGAAAATATAGAATGGGAAAAAAGACAATATCATATTAATCTATTACGTTGTCCTAATTGCAATAAACCATACTTAGAACATGGTGGATTAGTTGAATATCGAAATTGTTTAATTCAACTTTCTTTAGATGGGAGATTTACAAAATATGAATAATGTAAAACTATCATTAAAATCTGAAGAGTGTAGGAAAGCCGGCTTTCATGTATTGCATAGTTACGTTAATCGATTTACTAATTTTTGTTATGCTTGTAACGAAAATTACAATTCAACTGAAAAGTAAATAATGCCCTCTTGTAAATTCTGCAATCAGGATAATCTAGAATGGTACCAGGATGCACAGGACAAATGGCATCTAGGAACAAAACTGGATATTAATATTTACAGACCTCATAAATGTGTTCCCAAGAATGAAAATCAGGGAAACAATAAAAGAAACTGGGTTAAATTCAACTGCAAAAAATGTGGGTGTGAAACAAGGCAGAATCTCAAGCTTTTGAAAGACTTAAATTTATGTTTGGAGTGTCAGAATCATTGAGTCAGTTACATAACAGAAAGAGAAGTAAAGCAAGCCTGTCAGATGAATATGAGACTCCAGATCAGTTATATTATGATTTATGTGATAAATATGAAGTTTATCCTAATGTAGATATATGTGCAAATATTAATAATTATAAAGTGTATGTTTTTGTAGATAAAGATATTGATGCTTTAAAAATAGATTGGTATGAAAAATTTACAGGAGAAGATACTTTTTGGTGTAATCCCCCTCACTCATTAAATGAGAAATTTGTAAGAAAGGCGTTTGAACAGTGGAAAAAACATAACATAAACATTATAATGCTACTTCCGTGTAATACTCAGTCGTCAAAATACTGGCATGAGTGCATAGAGGGAGTAGCAGAATATCATCCTATAAAGGGAAGAATAAGATTTTTAGTAAATGGAGAACCTAGCAAACATCTATCAAGAAATGCCTACTGTGTAGTAATATGGAGAAAGAAATGAGATCACGTCACTTTTGCAAATGCGGAAAGCAGTTAGAAACAAGATCAGAAATACATATTATGAAGTGTGGGGATTGTGAATTAGAATGAATTATTTAAATTATATGTTCTGTATTCTTTTTAATCATAAAATAAAAGATGAAGATGAGGAATCATTAGAGATTTTTAATAAAGAAAATTTAAATGTTAAATGTAAAAGATGTGATTGTGATTTAATTATTTATTTAGATAAAGAAGATTCGGATTATTATTATATTGAGGAACAATGAGAGGAAATAAATCAGGTTATAATGCAGGGAGAAAAAAAGCTGTTATAGGTGCAGACAGACCTAAACTAGATAATATCACAGATTGGCTTAATAAAAATAACTTTGGTGTAAGGGTGTCAGAATCAAACAAGATAATAAAAATAAATGATCATATCCATCATGAGACTGATCTAGTGCTTAATAATAAAGTACACTTGCAACACGATACAGTCAAAGTCCACTGTGAACTTGGCTATGAGGATATAGAAAATGACAGGGATAAACATAGGATAAAAACTCTAAAAAGAAATTCACATTACTATAATTATAATATTCCTTTCTGTGTACTTAATCAGGATCTTGCTTCTATGCTTAATCTGAATGAGGGTGCATTAACGGTTTATCTATACTATCATACTTTGATGTTAGAAAATGCTAGAAAAACGGAGATAAGTGAGTTAAAATGAATATAGAAGATATGAACAAACAGGAATTAGAATCACTCATAAAAGTATTAGAAAAACAGTGGTCAGAATACATAAATGATGATAAAAAAGGTATGCCAAAAATGGAATTGTTAGTAAAAGCACGGATAAGGAGAAAAAATGCAGTCCTGTAAGAATTACTGTCAGTTTTTAGAGAAAACTATAATAATACGCAAGAATGGAATATGGGATAAGGAAAATGCCTCATTCTGTAAAATATGCGATGTCTATCTTTTCACGCCAGAATACAAATGCCCTTGCTGCAAGTCAAAACTTCGAAAACACCCACATCATAAATACTCAAAGGAGAGGCTTTTAAGATGAAAGGTAGAAGCAAATCCAGTAAATCTGTTTACATAGTTTCAGATATTCATGACGGATCTATTATGGCTATATGTTCACCTGAGCCTGTAAATTCTGAAACAAAATCTGTTCATAAACCAAACTCATTACAAAAAGAACTATACAGAATATGGCTTGAAAGTATAGATAACCTAGAACAAAAACCCAATATCTGTGTTATTAATGGTGAGCCTGTTGATGGTGGAAATCCCAAACAGCAAGGAAATCAATCATGGAGTACAAATTTGGCAGACCAGGCTTCAGACAGCATAAAACTATTAAACAAAATACCATCTAAAGAATTTCTATTTGTGAAAGGCAGTGGGTATCATGTGACAATTCAAGGAACTTCCATAGAGCAGTTCATAGCAGATAGAATGAACGCTGTAAGATATTCAATTTATGAGGGTATGCAGGATTCAAACGCTGATTATTGGGCCAATGTAGAAATTAACAATAAGATATTTTCATTCACACACCATATACCTTATGCAAAGTTTTTTGCTTATAGGGCTACGCCATTAGGCAAAGAGATGGCTTTAATGGCACTAGATAAAGGTAGAAGTCTAAAATATGATGTTATAGCAAGGGGGCACGTCCATTATTTCATGCACATCAGATCAGCACATACTCATGCCTTTACTACTGGTGCTTGGAAATATCCTGACGGTCATTTAACTAGGGGTGGTCTGGGTGGAATATTCCCCGATATTGGTGGGGTGGAAGTCATAGTAGAATCAAATGGCGAAATCTTGGTAAAACCACATATAACAGAGCTTAGAGTAAAACCCAAGGTGTACTCAGTAAAATGAGAAAAACTGCAACTGTAACAATCCCAAATATAGAAAAAAGAGATAAATTTGTAATGAAACCACGACAGGTAATTTACATAAGATGTGATTATGAACTATTTAAAAAGGCGGTAAAAAAGAGCAAAGAAACAGGAATATCACTTAATAGACTGACAGAGTTAGCATTAGAGGAATACCTTGTTTCATGAAGCCTTTATCATAGATCCAAAGGATGACGATCCGGCAGGGGAATATATAGAAGAGGAATCAACCATAAAATACTATTTGCCACACATTTATGATTTTGTTGCATTAATAGATACCATATCTCATGAGTGGCTTCACGCCTTGTTTCAGTGGGCAGATGAAGAAAACTGGGATGCAGATAAGGATCACTATATAATGCGAAGTTTAGGATTTAGTTAAAATAATTACACCTTGAAGATTTATATTAAACTATCACCATTCTAAATCATGGAAATCAAAGTATTCGGAAACGATGCAAAACAAATAGAGGAAGGTCAGATTTTTATTGCCAGAAAAGACTCTGTTGAGGGTAGGGATGTGGTTATTTTAGAACCTAAAGTAATATATGATAAAGATTCATGTCCTAGTTATGAGGTTGATTGTAATTGATGTGTTCAAAATGTAATGTAAGAATGGATGTATATAGAACAGGCGAAGATGATTATGAGGCAGAATGTCCTAAATGTTGGAGATTGATAAATTGACCGAAAATTATCTATATAGATTAATTTGTAACAACTGCCTAAACAATGAGGATGTAGAAATAAAATTCGGTCTTTCAGTAGAATCATTTAGAAAAACATATACCTGTAAAAAATGTGGGGTAAAGAATTGAATCTCGATGAAATATCTCTTGCAATAATAGAGAGAATAGAGGAAGATTTAGACATATTAGAGGGGCTGTTAAACAGTGGATAAGAAGAAACTTAAACGTTTAGAAAAGAAACTAACCGAAGCATTTAAGAATGATAAATCCCACGTAAAGAAGATGAGTGAAAATGACTGAAGATAGTACATTTACACAGCATAAGGAAATAGTAACAAGATTAAAGGAACCACTCAAAATAAAGGCAGTACCATACGCAACAACAAAGTTAAGAGGCCATCAGATACAAATCGAAATGAACATATCCTGGGACCAAATAGACGAGTTTACAGGGAAAAACGGAATAATAATAAATTTAATAGAAAACATGAAATATCATATAGAGAATACGATGAAGTCAAAATATCTAGGGGTAATAATGCCAGAGGAATTAAAATGAGTGTAGGATAAAATGAAAGATATCTCAAAATATTGTATTTGTGATGTAGATAGGAATGTTAAAGTTAATGATGATGGGCATTTGATTTGTGAGATTTGTCATAAAGTTTACCATTCAGAACTTCAAAAAGCATTAAGGAGTGTATTATTTTGACTGATCTAGACCGACTTTTAGAACTTAAAGACGAATTAAATAATGAGACTGGATATTTTGACCATGAGAAATATTATGCACCACTTGAAAAAGAGTTCGATTCCCTCAAAAAAGAGATACAAGGATTAATAGAGAAAGGAAAGAAATATGAAGATTTACAATTACCATTTAGTCATAGAGTGTATATTCCAAATTTAAAAAATAAAAACAAGGCACTTCAACTAGAGAATGAGAGTTTGAAAAAACGATTAGGAGAATCAATATTAAATTCTCATGATGATGTTTTTGAATTAGGAGAAAGAAAATATTGGGATATTAAGAAATTTGGTTCTTTCTTC
>JAAOEI010000074.1_pt1 | contig 36692 bp, 49 predicted proteins | sample 7059261 | NCBI WGS metagenome assembly JAAOEI01 (sample SAMN14008812, study PRJNA610033) | viral metagenome | isolation source: viral particles filtered from seawater | place: China: Hangzhou Bay, Yangshan Deep Water Harbour | collected 2017-10-31 | reverse complement strand
TCCTAACTCGTTCCATTGACTCAATAAGATCTATTGGAAAATGCACCGTTGGTCATAAAAGTCTTTATCCATATAACAATATGCATTATAATGATAGTATTAATTCGATCCACTCCTCGCTCATCGGATCGGGGAGCTTAAGGCCCAGAAGGAGTAGCGATGAAACACAAACAGACTGCTTGGGAAGATTTTATCTTAAAGATAGATCTCTCTCTAATAACAGAAGAAGAAGCTGACATCTTATTCGAGCTAGAGAAGGCCGTAGAGAGCCGCTTACGAAAAGACTACGGTCGGGAAGAAGCCCGAACCAGGTTTTATGAGGTATTTTTAATACCAGAAGAAGCTGCCCGTTTCAGTGGTGATTAGGATCTTTAAAGAATGATCCACGGTTAAAGCGATGCTACGCATACTCGAATTGATAACCCTCTAAAATCCCTCCATATCAGCATTTTACCCAAATAATTCCCCTTTCCCTGACCATTTCTGTGCTATAATACAATTAGTCAAGTAATACGGAAGGGTTATGGGTCATCTACACTCACACAATAAGCGAAAGGGTCGGTTGGATCCTCTGAACTTCTTAAAAGATCACCACATTGAGAAGCTTCACTCTGTGTTAAGAATTGCCAAGAATGAAGCACTGGTTAACAGAACTCATTTCACTCACATAAGAGACTATTACATTATCCTGACACTGCTCAGCACAGGGCTTAGAAGATTTGAGATCTGCAACCTCTTAATCGAACACATAAACATAAAAGAAAAGGAATTAACGGTTGTAAATGGAAAGGGTGGTAAATCACGTACCTTCCCCCTTACTCCTGGTACGGTGCGCTTACTGCTCGAATACCTCGAAATCAAGGGTTCAACCCTCAGAGAGCCCACTTCACCTAATTCCCCACTATTTTTATCACAGCATTATAAGAAATATGCCCCTAAATCAATATATGAGAGAGTCAAATACTGGTTCAAGAAGGCCAATCTCCCTGCTCATCTCTCTACTCATTCACTGCGCCATACATGTTGCTCAATATTGATTGAGAGGGGACATCTGCCACTTAAACAGGTCCAGGAAATCATGGGTCATAGCGATAGGGAGACCACAGAGCTCTATATCCATGTCCTTAGAAACGGGGTTCCTGACATTAAGTTTTATTGATGTAAAGAGAAGTTATTCATGAAGAAAAAAGAATTATTACACGAATGGTCACTATTAATGCACTGTATCTATGGTATAATAATGCAATGCAAGGAGGTATCTTATGAAAAAGTTTTTGGCCCTTTTCATCCTTCTAGTCCTGGTTTCTGCTTGTGGCAGTAGCTCAGATGATGGAGGGGATGATTCTCCGACGAAAGAAGGCGACACAATACTGCCTGTTGCTGACCCAAATACATCTTATGTGGAGCGTCTATCTACTATTTCAAACCACACAGTTGATCTCTGCACTGAGAAGGCCGGTGAATCCTGCTACTTTGCTGGTGGTCAGCTTATTAAGTTCTCAGATGGACGATACTGGCTCAGTGGGGGCTTTAACCAACTGTTCGGGACCGATGTAGACAGTGTTTATGTTCCAGTGATCACCACCGCTACAGCTACGTTTGTTTGGGTTAGGTTGTCTATCTATGTTGCAAGAGGATCCGGCTACCAGTCTCTCTATCTGACCTACGATGTTAACGAAGATAAGGTTGCTCTAATCCTAGATACAGATAAAGACAATATTCCTGAAAAGGATACTGATGAAACCTTGGTGGTCCCATCAGTAACCGTACAATGATAGCAAGCTTAGTCGAGGATACAACAATGAAGGTGCTAATTCTTTTACTCCCATTTCTTTACGGATGTCCACTTGTTTCTTTTCCGAGCAAGCACATCCATAACCATAGCTACCAGGGTACTGACAGTAAGTCCCCTATGGAGAGAGCTAGAGAGATTACCAGAAGGCATGATGAGAGTGTGAGGACTCATTTCCCTCCCCCCTCGCCTTATTTGGAGTGATGCCTTATACTTTTCCAAACTAATCATGATCAAGGATGTACCATGAATGCAGAGGTAAGCACTCAACAGACCAAGGAATTGCTCAAAGGCGTTCTCGCTCTCACCAAACTTCTCCTCCACCGTTTCAAAGATGGGTTTCAACTGGATGACCTCCCAGTTATTCTCTCTAAATTAGGCTATGACCCCACATTCCGTGAAGCGGTTAAGGGGGTCAGTGAAGTTCCTAATGAGCTTAAGAATTTAGACATGTCTGAGGTAGTTGAACTTGTTATGCTCTTAGTTCAGGAGCTACCTCAACTACTCAAGGGAGGCACTGAGGTAAGCGTTAATACTACTCCCGACTCTGATCTTTAAGAATTATCTCTTAGAATTGTGTAAAAATTACATATTTATTAATTAATGAAGATAGGCCTTGAACTTCAGAATGAATTATATTAAATATCTCTCAGCGGAAGGCCTTAATGCAAAGCGATCCGATTTATTGAGCATAGGAACCCTTAAAGCTGGGGTAAAAGTTTAAGCTTTTAACCACTCTTTAGCTTGTTTCTCGCACGGGACTTAGAGGGTAGGATACTCTTTTTCTCGTCCAGTTGGTCACTGGTCGTTTACCGTGGTCCGACATTGCATTAAGGATCTTCCCCTTCATCAGATATATGTTCTGCTGCAACCGCTTATATCAGGCCTAAGCTGGCAAGCGATCCGACCCACGTCGCACAATCACCCCTACCTCTTGCGTGCTTTGCATGACTGCTTTGCTCCACACAATGTTCGGTAGCTACACCTGGCAGTCGAGGAGCAAGTTAGTAAAATAAATGTAAGAAATCAACTAAAAGGATTAATTTTAAAAGAAAGTCTCAGAAACGATAGATCCAATCACAGCAATCATGAAAAAAATACTCACCAATAGAATATAACCGAGCATTGTCATGTAAAAATTCTCTTTTTTCCATTTATCATTCACCACCGATCCCCTTGATTCCATATTCACAAATCAATGCAGCATCAATGACCCCATCATGATAGCTTCTCTTCCCTAATTTAAAATCGGCCTCAGGAAAGCGCTGAATGGCCGCTATGATGCTTTTTTCTTTTGCCTTATTCCCTTTATCAATATTCTTATGGGCCCATTTCTGCCATTGCTTTGGCCTCACATAGGTGAAGGGAATTCCTCTCACCGTAAGCAATGTTTCCAGGATCCCACAGCCAAATCCAAAACTAAACGTTGATTTTGCCCCTGTTCCTGGCAGAGCATGAACTTTTTCTACATATGCATGATGAAATTTGTTATCCAGAAAGAATTCACTCAAAGAGTTAATATCGATCTCTGTCCCGATCAAAGGCATTGGGAACAATTCTTGAATTTCACATTGGGAGTTCAAGATCGTCATCCCCCCCTTCTTCCCAGGATCTATCCCCACATAAATCATTGTACAATTTCTCCCAAAATGGATTGCGCTCCCCTGTATATTTTACAGGGAATTTTTTATAGTATTCGTCTATCTGCATGAATCCCTCCATTGAATCTAACAACGGAAAGTTTTTCTCAAACATTTCTCCATTCTTGCATGTGCACCGGAATGCGTAATAAGGGCCATTTGCATCATCAACATTAACAGCAAATACTTGTCCAGAACTGTCGCAGACATCACAGGGATGAACTTGTCTTTCAATCACCATTCTAGTTCTTGGCACAAATTCCCTCATTCTTGGGAGCATTGGGGGGTGATAACACTCATTTATGATTCTATCGACCCCATCCCTGAAATCCAAATGATGATAGTTTTTAAAAGCATACCAAATCCCTTTGATCCGTTCTTTTGGATAAGATCGAGGGCCATAGGTCTCAACCAGTCTGTCAACCTGTGCGTTAAACTCCTTACTATCCATTTAAAATATCCTCAATATTAGTAGATTCTCCCTTATGCTCATCATCATATTTACCCTCAAGTATTTTAAAATGACTTTCAGGCCTGATAAAGAAGTCAAAGCTTGCCTTCCATCCATTTGAATTATGACCAGTACAGAACTTAGAGGCCTCAAGCTTCTTAATGATCTCAACCCAATAGTCCTTATCAGGGTTCTCTTTCCAGCGATTTTTCGCAAATCGAGTTCTTTGCCCGTTGCATCCTCTGATCTTAGGCAATTTTGTCACGTGCTTATTCCATAATTCACCTAAGATAGGTAACCCTGAGAAGCTCTCATTGTCCCTGAAATCGATTTTAAACAAATCCCCTTCTCGATATATCCGATGACCATCTAAAATCATTCTAGAGTCATCTGGGAGGCCCTCAGTAAAGTATTTCTTCTTGTCCAAGTAAGCCTTCTTAGCATTCTCATAATCTCTGAATACATCATGGAGTTCACGGATTTCTTTTGTCTTCCCTTTAATTCTGATCGTCTTGAAATCCTTGTTCAAAAGTTCAGGGGGTGTTCTTCTCTGAATCAATTCCCAGAACTGTTTTTCCTGCTCAATCAATTCATCCATCAAGGTCTTATTGGGGAGGACTTTTGTTACTCCCATTTTCTGCCTTGCTTTCTCACAGTAGCTTATGAAAAAACAGTGGGATGCCTTTGTTACATAAAGCTGATGCATAATCTGGTAGATGTATTTTTCTGGGACCTGATGATCAAAGACTCTCTCGTGCTGTTCGAGTCCCTGCATTTTGATTTCTATTATCTCATTCTTGCCTAGTATCTTCCCATCAAGAGATGCCCTTAGGAATGGAAGGGTTTCATCTGTATAGGTAGCAGGAGGAGCTTTCACTCCGTGAGTGATCTCGAATAAGGCCCTTGCCTTTTTCTCTATCTGTTGGCCTTTATCAAGAATGTAAAGAGAGTCTCGTTCTTCTCTTTTGATGCCTAATTTTTCTTCCCATAGTTGGTAGGGAGTTTTGAAAGGGCTAACCTTCATGATGATTGGAGCATCACTTGACCCAATCCCTCCTCTTCTCCATTCCAACCAATCGACTGTTCCTTGCTCCATTAGAATGGGATCTCATTATTTGTGCTCACTTTTGAGCTTGTTGTTTTAGCAGTTGTTTCTTCAATCTTCATCATCTGAGACATAAGGGCTGCTCTATCAAGAGAATCCAAGGCGTCCTTATTCGATTTCATATTTGCTCCACCGATAAATGAAACCTCATAATAGGGTTGCCCATCATCATTTGTCCTATAGTTCCCATCTTGATCTTTTTGTTTAGCAACAGTCACTTCTACTTCATTTGCAACATTAAGGCATTCTGCCCCCTCGTGCCCATCCATTAACATTCGCAACTTTTTGGAAGTCATTCCAACTTTAAACATGGATGTCAGAGTATTTTTCATGGCCTTTACAGTGAGCCATCCAGTCCAATTAAGTTTCTTAACTTCTCCATCAACTTTGACATCAAAGAAAACTTTTAAGAATTGGTTTCCCGATTTTGCCTTGTCAACAATGACATTTGTAGGGAAAGCATTAAACGTTCCAGTCTGCATTACAACTCCTATGAAAGAATATTGAGCACTTGAATCTCAATTGCTTTTAATTCCTCGAAATTATCTTGATATGTTTGAATATTTTCTTTTACTTTTTGTTGAATAAATTTATCAGTGATTTGGTCGGCATAGCTATTGAGTTTAGTTACTAGATCCTTTTCCCCTTCGGATAAAACTTTATCACAATGTCCTTTAAAACTTTTCCACGATAAGTTAATTGTGAAAGGGATTGCTAATCTTGATTTAGCATCAAATGAAGGACGATGCTGAGTATACAGCAATCTTTTCCCTTCACCTCTTCCCCTGTTCTTTTTCCCTTCATCAAAAATTATTTCAGTTTCATATGTCGCAAATAAAATGAAGTCTACAAACTCTTTCACTAACCCTGCAGCCTTGTCATGTAATTTTAGCTGGTAACGTTCATATCCATCTGGCAAATTGGGATCGTGAAATGTTTTCACAATTGAATGTCCAATCAAAATGACATTCATCTTTTTCTCAAACCTAAGCCTATTTAGCAGGTTGAGAATTTGTCTCCAATAATCCAAGGCCCAAACGTAACCTTTTGCATATCCGATATCATCAATAGAAGTCTTGCCTTTCCCTTTATCCTTGAGAACTTTTTTATGGATGATTGGTTCAAGCCAATCAAGTGAATCAACCACTAACGTGAGGTACCCATGATCCTCATTTAGCAAAGCTTCCAGATATGATTTCATCTGCTCGAAACTTTCAGGGAATAGTCTCGACACGTTTAGATAAGAAGTTCCCCTCTCACTTGTAAGGAATATTGGGTTAGGTGCATATGCTGCAAATGTACTCTTCCCGATGCCCTCAACTCCATAGACAAGGACAAGGAAGGGGTCGGATTGCCGTCCAGAAACGACTTTGCTTAAAACTGACATGAGATCTCCTGGGATTAGGGGATCAATCATAATACATTTAGATTTACTTTAGTAGAGATTTTTCATGAATTAAATTGAACATAGTGTCTAGCTTTCCATTGACTTTATCGAACCCTCTTTCAACTCTATTTTCTAGTTTCTCTCCTTCAATCCGAGTGTAAATAAAACTATGAACATAGCTCAATACGACAACACTCATTATTGAAACAGCAACGGCCGTTATCCCCAGGGCCTTTGTACTATCAATCAAGTTAACAACTTTTTCGTCGATAATGTATCCATCAATTTTTCAATTAAGATTGGGAGCAGTTTCGCCACAACTCCCTTGACGATCAGATTGATTACTGTGCTCATTTATCACTCCACAATGTACCGTTTAAAAGCTTTAAGGCCTCAACAACCTTGTCATCTACCTGTGTATTGCTAGAGTCCTTAGCAGCCTTCTCAGCAGCTATCAGGACGTGTTTAAATAAATCCTGCAGCAACGCCTCGTAATCCATGTGTTCTTCTAGCCCAACAAAGAATTCTTTAAATTGACTCATGGCTAATTCTCCATTTTTATTTTATAACATCTGGGTCTTTAATCCAACGATGCTGGTATTTATCAATAACTTTAAACTCTTCAGGAACATTCACTTGACGAAGGACTCTGATCAAGCTTTTCCGTTCCATCTCTCTTACTTGATCTTCTTTATTCATCTTTGCAAATTCACAGAGAAACTTGAGTTTTTTGAAGTCAATGGATACAGGGCCATCTTTTGTCTGGTGAGGCATTAACACAGTGAAATGCTTTTCTATATAACTCGCTCCTAAAGTCATTGCTAAGCAGCTAGGGAGGAACCACTCCCTGTGGGTCGGATCTGTATGGTCAGAAAACCCACAAGCGGATTTTCGCCAGGAATATTTTATCTCAAGCATTCTTCTTATTGATGCTTCATATGGACTATGAGGATATTTAGAAACACAATGCAGCACTCCCTCTAATGGCCATATTTTAGGAATAGACTTTAAAGGCCTTCCCCCGGTAGAGATAATTACATTGAATCCAAACATCTTATAGTAACGGATTAGGTCCTGATCTGCTGATTGAGCGGATCCAATTTTTACCCACCTGAATCCAATCTCATGAAGAATGCCCGCATATTTCTTACTATACACAGATGTCATCGGGACCAGACCAGCATCCTTGCACCAAGCAACGAATGCCCTATGCGAGGACCAGGAAAGCTCAAGCTTTTTCAGCCGATCATAATCATCTTTCCATTCTGCAGATAGATCATCTGCAAAGAACGTTTGAATCTTTGCAGACCAGGCTCCTGCTTCTCCAGCTTTCTCAATCATTCTTTTGAGTATTGGCATTTCCCCATTATGGTTCTGGCACATCTCTGCAATTATCATTTTCACCTTCCAAAAGTTCGATCATTTTTTCTACATAAAAATCAATGGTCTGATATAGATCGACATATAACTGACAGTAAAGCTTTAATCTTTCAAATTTAACGTCTACTGTGTTTCGCAAGGAATGTGCTTTATTCTCAGTTTTAAAAACATCAATTTGGACTGTGTCTAAAATCAAATTGGAAAACATTTGATCAACAAAGTATTTGCTTTTCCACGCATCAATAATACGAGCAGGGTTTTCATATAATCCCACCAAGGATTCTTGATAGTTTTTTATTAATTTGAAAAGCTCAATCCCTGTGTAGAAACTCCGTGCTCTCTTAACCAATTTCTGTTCTTCATTAACAATATTGAAAAAGCAATCATCCACATCGTTAAAAACTTCTTTCAGTGATTGATGAACTTGTTTTAAGTAATCGATGCTTTCTTTTTTCGTTACTTCAAACAACTCTTTCTCGGCCTCTGGAACAGGCTTCAAATGTTTCTTTAGTTTCTTAAATGCATGTACATCGGCTTTGAATTGATTCTTTAAGTTTGTCCATGACTGAACAGTTGTCCCATGGATCTTAAGCCCTTTTGCAGATAGGTTATAAACATTAACTGGTTTATCTCTATTGTACTTGATGATTCCTGTTTCAAATTCTTGACGACATCGTTTCCATACAGGGATTGTGATCCTCATTTGTCCATCATTAGCGACATATTCTTCCCACAGTTTTTTAGATTTATTAATATCAAATTCAACTTTAGTTCCACCTACGTGAGTCTTGTCATCAATGAAACATAAATCAATCCCTGTAAGATAAATATTATTTTTCTTTTTTGAAATAAGCCACGCTAATTCTAATGCTGCATTCCCCGAAGACACTCCTCCATTAACTTGGAGATGGCTATATCCTGTCCACAGACAAACACCATTCCCTCTGTAGAGCATTACCTTTTCTTCGAAAAGATCAAAGAACTCTACATCGGTCCAATTATAAGCAGCATACAATATGCCCTTGGTATCTTCTTTTGTTACTCCCTCAAATATTCCAGTTAGCTTTCTTTCACACCTGATAACTATGTGTGGTCTAATCCCTTCTTTTAATAACCGCCTTAAAGCAGCATCAACTGCAATAATTACCGACTTATTCTCAAGGTCATATTCTTTTGCATATTTGACAAATTCTTCCATGGAAGGGCCTGCCCCTACAACAAACACTGGGCTTGTAAATTTGTCTTGCAGGTCTCGTCCATTGTAAGCGTTCTTTAAAGTTTCAAAGTTCTTTGCAGTTTGAACCCATCTAGAATAAGAATCGGGCGCACATCCCATGCTTAGAAAACATTGAGATGTTGCATTTAAAACAAGCTGAGTAAGATCATTCCTAAGTTGGTCATCTCCTGGACCTGACTCTGCAAAAACAAAAGGGTCAGGGATGACTTCAGGATGTTGAGTGATTGCTGCTCTTGGACCTTGGTGTGGATCATATTCACTGAATGCTTTATATAGGACTGTTGTAAGGTCTCCTAGAGGGACCCCTACAAACCAATCAATCATTGGGTTCTTCACAAGGTCCCCAATATACTTCCTCTGAATTGTTTGCTTAAAGACCCCAATGTTGGGCTCAATGATAACTATATACTTAACTTGTTTTTCTGATTGGTTTAAAAGCTGCCTAACAACCTGATCTGTAGAGAACCCTAGAATAACTGCTGTTGTTGGATTTTTTATCCCCACAACTTTCACATCATCTTCTACAGGTACAGGGCACTCAACAACATTCATGAGCTTCTTTAAAAGATAAGATTCAACATCTTTTAGAGCTTCAAGGTTTGCCCGAGAAATCCCCTCTTTAACTGGCAGCACTTTCCAATTGTTTTTTCTTTTTGGGTCCTGTTGTGATTCCAATTTTGTGGGACCTAAATCTTTTTTCTCCAATGTGATCCTCCATGTATTTAGGCCTTAATGGATAATTCAATGGGCCCTTTTTAACGTATTCTAAATCTTTTAAAATTCTGACAATTCTTGTTGCTGCTTTGGTATCCCCATAAAGATAGCTTGTCGCATATCTTCTAGCATTTTTCTGAGCAAACATTGCTGCATAAATGTCCTTGTAATCCATTGAACAATCTAAGACATTCCAGGAACGTTCCCTTAGGTTTTGTCGAAACCCAACATTTACACAAGGAACACCTAAGTAAGACGCTTCTCTGATTCCACACGAGCTATTGCCCACAATAAATTTTGCCCCAGAAAGTTTTCTAAGGAATTGGAACGGTTCTTGATTAACGTATTTCTTTACAAATAACCCATACTTCTCTTTAACAGTATCTAATAACTTTAAAATCTCTTCTCTTCCTGGATCAGGATTTGGCCAATACCAATGACAAACAAATCCATACCTCATGCAAAAATCTACAACTACCTTTAAGAGAGTTTCTGTTTCCTTGTATTGTGTCTCAATTGATTGGGTGTTTGGATGGAACATGCAAATAAAATATTTCTCTTTAGGGGTATACCGTTTTATCCCAGCTTCTTTAATATAATCTAAAGAAGGACAGCCAACCCTAAAAACAGTGTTGGTATCCTCTCCCATTTCTAAGACATATTCTCTGGACATCTTTGTTGATACAAAATGGTAATCAGCTAATTTTGTACAGGCATGTCGGATTCTCTCGTCGATGTTTCCTGTGACTTCTCCGCCTTGCAAATGAATTGTAGTGAATCCCATATAAGCAGAGACCATTGTTGCTGGCAATGTTTCGAATCTATCTGCTACGAGGATGACCCCAGTAAAATCTTTGTCTTTTAAGAATGTTGACAGCCCCTCAGTTATCTTGGCCGAAATTAAAGAAGAGGTGTTTTTCTGATGCTTTTCTACTTTTGTCTCAAGTTCATGAAACGTAATCCCAGGGTGCTCTCTCTTCACATGCCTGCTTCCATTGTCAAATTCATCATCAGTTAGCCCTGACCCCATAACAACAGTTAATTTTATTAATGGATCATTTTCCATTTTCGAAATAACCGTTGCTACCCTTACATATGTGGCCCTATTAAAAATGCAAATACAAAAGTTAAATTGTTCCATTTGATCTCCTCACAATCTCTCTAGCAATCATTAAATCCCAAGGAGAATCAATGTTCACTGACTCCGTACAATCCATCACATATGAGTAACAAGGCTTACAGTTAAATCCACTCTCTGATTTCAACTGCGAAACTTTCATTGCATAGAAAGCTCCATTGCGAATGTAAATGTCCATTAAGTCTTGCTTATTCTTAAAGGAGGTGTAAGTCATCCTGTAGATCTTTCCGTCTTTCTTTGTGTACATTCTGTCAGGATGGAATGCTCCTACAGATTGCACAGAGATGACACCTTTAGCATCATTCTTTTTATGAATGAGCTTTTGAATTCCCTTAAAATGTTTGGGCATCCGGAAAGGAGTTGTCGGTTGCAATAACCACACCCATACTTCATCATCTAACTTGTAGTCCTTAATGACCTCTCTTACTACATCAATCATTAAAGATTCATCCTCACATAGAGAGGGATCCCTATTATGTACAGAACATCCCCAATCACCCTCTAGATACAAGGGGATGTCTGTAGTAAGGATCACTTCCTCAAACAACCTTGTCCTGTTTGCTATTCGAATTGTTCTTTCAACAAGTGTTTCTTTTTTGTTTAGCTTTATTAAATTCTTATTCAATATACTCTTTGACCCTTTACGGGCCGGAATAATGGCAACATTAATCAAGAGAGTTCCCCTATCATAACTATTTTGTAACCTAAGTTTTCTTCGATTATATCTGGTAGGTAATTGAGATCTTCTTCATCGTAAGTCCACGAAGAAAGATTGGCGTAAGGATCCATTCCTCTCAAATGGTTTAGTATTGGCCTCGTCTCAGGCTCAATTGTGTAAAAGTGTTTAACCTTGAATCCGTTTATTAAAAGAAGTTTCTCTAGGGACCTTTTGTTGAAATACCAAAGATGCTGTGGGCAGAAAGTAAAGCATTTCTCCCATAATACTTTAACAACTAACGAATCTACGTTGGGGACACAGATCACAATTTTCCCATTAGGATTTAAGATTCGCTTTATGTTTTGGATTAAATCCTCAGGGTTTAAGTAATGCTCCAAAACTCCCCAAAGAGAAACGACATCGTAGGTGAGATTGCTTTTCTTTAGCCTAGGGAACATCTCATCAATGTTCCATTCATGGACATGGATCCCCTTCTTTCTTGCAATTTGCGCTGCTGCTTCGTTAACCTCTGTCCCAACAGTTGTGACAATCTCCCTGAACATTGAGAGGAAATAACCGTTCCCACATCCAATGTCTAAGACGCTTGAAACCTTATCAGCTTCCAAGAGCTTTACTGCTAATTTAAACTTTTCTGATTGTTTCTTTAGAGAGGCCCAAGTCTCTTTGTGATTGGCCCATTTAGTCAGTGCTTCTGATTCTTTGTAAAACTGATCCAGTGCTTCTTTTTTTGCTTGTCGTCCATTATAAACAAACCCACACCTACATCGGTAAACAGTCATAGGCCCTTTATCAAAGAGCTTTAACCGTGATTGATTATCACTACATATTGCACAAGCCACATGTTTGAATGATTTATCGGGTAAGTTATGAAAAAATTCAAAGCATGAATCCATGTATTGATCGAGGTCTTTGCCCACAATTCACTCCTATTAGTTGAGTGATTATTAACAATTATAAAAGGATTTTCAATGCGTATTTTACATTTAGGACGGCCTACCAAGGGAGATATTAGCTTCTACCACAGATGGGAAAAAGTTGGGACTGTCAGCACTCAAGAGAAAGACCCTACGATAATAGTTACAGACCAATACACAGACATCACTGATGAGACCGTAGACCTATACCCCAATGTGAAGTATATTTGCAGCCCCACAACTGGGCACACCCACTTAAAGATCTCCCCCTTCAAATATAATATAAAGCTCATTACTCTCCGCGAAGAACCAGAGTTTATGAAAAGCATCACAAGTGTTTCAGAGTTCACTATCCACCTTCTCTTGAGATGCGCCAGAGAGCTCTCAGATCCGCCTCTAAAGCTTTCAGGTAAAAGCATAGGGATTATAGGGGAAGGAAGAGTTGGAACGCAGGTAGGGGCAATCTGTGAGGCCATGGGCATGAATGTGAAATACTTCGACCGGCAACACAACAAGCATTACCTTAAATCAATCTTTAGATACTCAGATTTTATCTCAATCCATTTGTCAGAGAATCTTCTAACAAGAAATCTCATAAACAAGATGTACATTGATTTAATGAGACCAGGCTCATTTTTCATAAACACTGCAAGGCCGTCTATAGTAAATGAATTGGCCCTATATGAAGCAATTAAAGAAAAAAGAATTAAAGGGGTAGCAAGTGATGTATCTGAGCCAAACAGTCCTCTGAACTGCAGTCACCCGAGAATCATTTTAACTTCACATATAGGGGGAAGATGTTTAGATGATAGGATTGCGACAGATAACTTCATAATTGATAAGCTTAATTGTCATTTACATAATACCCAGCAACGTTAGCAAACACAGAGTTATCATCTGTTACCACCTTGATCCATCGGCCTGCACTCACCAAGATCTCTAACCCTGTCAGCACGAGGGTTGTTTGTTTCAACATTTCCTGCTTAAGAATATTAATTCCACTATTAACGTCGCTTGAGGATCCATGGAAAAGCTCAACTGTGGCATCCCCTGCTCCTACGTTTTTATTAGCGTAGAGGACTATTGCAGTGATGATCACTGAATTGTTTGGCTTAGGTTCAAATAATTCAACAGCGACATTATCAACAGATGCTTCAGCAGTCATAAACTGACTAAAATCAAGGGGCCCAACTACGGTAACCCCTTTTGAAGTTATCTTCTGATATGTCTTCGTCCTCTTATCAAGGAGAGCAGCATCAATCATAAATTACTCGTTTGCCCTAGCTCCACTCACTTTATTTGTCTTTAAATAGCATGATGCTGCTATATTACACAACATGCTAGTATTCCCCACAGGAGGGGTAACAGTCACGGACAATGACTTCCCTTTCGGTAGCTCAACGGCCCCTAAGCTTACCACCGCCCGAGATCCTGCGTTTAGCAATGACCCAATGGAAAATGCTCCCCCAGTTTGAGTTAAGCTTTGTGCTCCTGCATAGAAGTTTCCTGTTAAGGTGTTGTCTGATCCAAAGTTCATATTTGATACAGCAGAAGCTTGTGTTGCTGTTGAAACAATTGTCCCACTAGTCGGGTTTCTGTAAACATCTACTCTAGCAGAGCCAGATCCATCAGTACTTGCCCCTAAATTGTAGATTAATGCTGTAATAACCAGGACATCATCCTCGTTATTCTTCACATACAGCATAGCACTTTCACCAGCCGAATTTAGAGTAACGTGCCCAGTGTTTATATTGTACCTCTGCCCGACTTCAGCGGCCCTGTCCGCTAACGGCTCAGTTATTGAGAATGTTTTAAGCTCATGGTTGGCATTAACGTCGGCAGTCGTTCCATGCCTACCATCTTTCATCGTAAATTCACCTGCCATATGGCCTCCCTAATTTAGATCTAAATCATTAACAATGGCCAAATGCTGTTCAATCCTAAGCAATGTATCTAAGATAAGCATTTGCAATTTCTGTTCAGGACTATCTTCAATTAATTTCTCAAATTCTCGGTCAAGCAATCCTTTAAGCAATCTATTCGTTTCAATCTCTTCTCTTGCGCTCATGGATTGCTCCCTTGAACTTTAAAAAATACTTTTATTGTTGCTGTTGTAACGTCGCTAAAATTAGCTGTCCCGCTAACAGTCCTGCATTCTATTGTTATCGCAGTTTGAGTTACGTCAGTCACATGGGCCGTAACTAGTGTTGATAAAGCATGAGCATCAGCATAAATGATTGTACTCTGTTTTTCTTTTAAGCTGAAAGTTCTTGCTACGGTAGGAGATGAATTTGCACTAAAGTCAACCTCTCCATGTTCTTGTGATTGATACCCATAGCTAGTAATCCCTGTAGTTTCTCTCTTATGGATAGACTCAACCTTTGCTTGGAATGAACGTGCAAATGTTCTGTTTAAGTCTGGGGCTTCAGCTTTATCAAGAGTCATGAATTTCTTAGGGACTTTAAGGGTCATGGACTGAGACTCCTATTCTTAGATTCTTTCTCTAAGGAAGGAGTTATCTTAATTGGACCCAATTTACGTCTTCCTTCTGTGACTAACTCTGTCTCTTGTTCTTGTTGCCTAATAAATTGCCTCACCTCTTCTCTGCGGCCTTCTCTTACCTGGATTGATGTGACCCTTGGTAGCCTTGCTAAGGTGTCCACGGCACCCGCAGGAACTCGCGCTCCCAAAGGTTTCCTTTTTGGCATGAATCTCTTTGCTTCTTTCCTAACAGCTAGATCCCTAAGGTGGTCTGTAATCACAGGGTTTCCCAGTCCTTCTCTCATAGAGCTGGCAAATTCCACAAACTTTTCTTTCACATTTTGCCCTAAGCTTTTCTGAACTTTGACCTGTGCCCTCTCCCCTAGAAGAAATAGCTCTTGGATATCATCTAACTCTTTTTGGGTGTAAAGATGGTTAACAATACTTTCTTTCCTAGGGTTAGAGAAAGCTTTATTAAGTTTTTCAAAATTCAAGTCTTTCTGTGCTTCCATTAAATTATCAATGTAAGCCCCTTTTAACAGATTAAATTCCTTGTCTGACAATGTTGTCCTTAGTGCCTCTATCTTTTTAGAATCACCATTCTCAACTAAACGTCGAAAAACTTGTTCATCAGCAATGTCACTTCCTGCTATTTTCGTTATTGATTTTCTATCTGAGAAAAAGTCAGCAAGGACTTTATTATTATGCCTTAAATTCTCTGCAATTCTTTTCCCACCTTTGATTCTAGTTTCAACGGTGTCATATACTGCTTCTGATAGGTTGCCATATAGTTTTCTCATAAATGCAATGTCAGGAGGATTCGGGGCAAACTTGCTATTAAATTTAAAGGCTGCTTCTCCAACTTCTTTTAAATCGTCTACCATTTCGGCTAAATTCCCACCCGATTTTCGAAGAGACTTAATTGCATTCAAAATCTCTTTCCCTTGGGCCCTTCTTAGTTCAGTTTTCCCCTTGTTGACCATAGTCGTTGCTTTTACATGAGCATCGTCTAAAAACACTTTCATTCTTTTTGCAGCTTTTTCGCTTAAAACTGTATCAGGGAATTTCTTTGCAATTGAACTGTAGGTCACATCGTTGAGATCAAACAATCTTGATGTGGCCCTGTCGATGCCTTCCCTAATTAGAATGCCAGCCTCTTCTCTAGAAATTTGTCGACCACCTGAGATGGTTCCAATCTTTCTCTGAAGTGCTCCGTTAATTTCATCAGCTAATCTTACTGATTTTGTGACAGTGGGATCTTTCCCAAAGACCACTCCATCATTGAGCAGATCCAGATCAACTCCATTCTTTCTTGCTACAAACATAAGCTTATTGAGATCTGGTGCCACCTTTGGATTAAGGGTCTTGGCGATATCGAGGGCTTCTTTTTTTAGGGCTTTACCAGTAACATCAATAACCTCTTCTGTCCCTGTTGCTTTCTTTGCGACATGCCCTAGTGATTTTGCGACTTTCCCCGTTGCTTTTCCCACGGTCCTCCCAAGAAATTTTGCAGCAGAACCCACTGGAATGAGGTTTAAGGGGTCTGCAGTTATATCAATTGCTAACCCTGCTGCTCCTTCTCCTGAAATGTCTAACAGGCCACCCTTTTCTAGTTTTAGCCCAAATGGTAGCTTCCCCTCTTCTCCCTTTTTGCTAAAGAATCCAGGGAAAGCATCTGATAATGATGCCTCAGTAACACCCACTTTTTTGGCAATGTCTTTCCCTGTGGGTGCTTTTGAAGGATCTTGTCCAAATTGCTCTACAAAAGCCCCTCCTGCTTTCTGTAGAGATATATCTTTACCTTGATTAAAGTCGTCTATAAGGGTCCCTATAGCTACTCTAGTGGGAGCCCCTCCAACCTTATCTATTTCATTTCCTAAAGCAACAAAAGCATCCAGAGCCCCTTCTCCGAGCTTCCTGAAAAACCCCTTGTCCTGTGTTTTCATCTTCTCGGCAATCGCTCTTTGCTCTTCTTTAGGGAGTCCATTATATTTCTCAAGAGCTTTTGCCTTCATAGATTGAGTGAAGAACTTCTTCTGTTCTTCAGGAGATAATTGCAAGAATTGAGCTTTCGTTATCTTTTCAGGCATATCATCACTCTTTTAAAAGGCCTTGTCTGCCTAATATGCTAATCATATCCTCAGGAGAAACATCAGGGGGAATGTCAGTAGGGGCAAAAGGGATAACTGGAGCTACAAGGGGCGGTTCCCCTCCCCCAGCATCGGGCGTCTGAGCTTTAAACTTTTTAATCTGACTTTGAACTTTTGAAACTCTCTCCGGCCCCCCAAATATCATAGCAGGATTAACCCGCTCTTCTTTTGCCAGGTTTAAGATCTTTTCATCAATATTAGCTTGTGTTTTAAATGCTGCGTTCCTTAGTCTTGAGGCTCTGTCTACAAAGTCTTTTCTTTGAGCTTTTGCGAGCAGTGTCCCTTTGGCCCATTTATCATAAGCTGCTTGTAAAGCTTTATCAGGCAATGCCCCTGCTGCTCCGGCTGCTTTAAATTCACTCTCTCGAACGACTGAACCAGGGTCAAGCATCTTCATATAATTGAATATTAAAGCGAAATCCCCAGCAGGAGATGGGTCTTTTGCAGAAGCTTGGATACGGTTAAAAGCTGCATTTACTTCTTGAGTCCCAACTTCTTTTGTGTCTTTTCTTAATTCATCTCTTAAAACTTTGGCTTTATCAGATTTTTTCTCAGTCTGAGCTAGTTTGGATTTGATATCTTCAACAGCTTCGGTTCTCTCTAATTCCAATTCTTGCTGGAACCTTAACTTCTCAGCTTCCCTTGTCTGTTCAAAGGGCTTCCCGACTTCACTTAATGCTTGTTGAGCCTTTGCTTCAGCTAGCTGTTCTTGCTTGCTTTTTATATTCTTAAACCCAAAAGTTTGAATTCCCTCTGGGGTTCGGACTCTTACGGGGATCGTTCCCTCTGTATCAGGAGCTTCAAAAGTCCCAAACTGAGCCATTTCAACTGCTTTAGCAGGCGATATAACATCTCTCTCGGCCCTGTCTGCTTCAAAAGCTCTTTTCCTCAAAGCCAAACTTTCTTCTTTGAACGCCATTTCTCTATTAAACTGAATCCCCTGCGCTAGTCCTTTTGTAAATCCCGCTAAAACAGAGGCTATCCCTAATTCGTCGGCCATAATCATGACTCCATTAAAAACTGATGTCGTTCTTTGAGCTTCTCTTTAAGCATCTGTTTCTCAACAGGGTCATCCTTAAAGAATATCTCATTAAATAAAGTTCGAAGCTCTCTCTTGTCCATTGCTTGCTCAATCCTATCCCCTAAACTTAGGGGGACAGTTTCCTTAGGAGGAGTTTTTACAAAGTTATCAAACTCATCCTCAACGGTTTCAATTATAATCACAGGAGGCATCTCAGGAGGTGTAGGGACAAAGTTCTGTTGTCTTGCCATATCCATAGCAAAATCATCACTAAAGTTAGACCGCATCTGATGGCTCATCAATAGTGGACCTAACTGACTTATTAAATTCATTGGTCCCATCATGCTATAAACACTCCCTGAGGTCTGCTATCAGTCACTAATTGTCCACTGACAGGTCCCTCTTGAAGCAGCGGTGTCCCCCCTCCTCCGCCAAACTCAGGCTGACCGCCTCTGCCTGTAGCAAATGCAAATCCTAAGGATGTTGCAAGCCCCCCCATTGCCTTGAATATTGCAGCCCTTTCTTGAGACTTTAATTTTGATAACGTCAATTCTTTGTCTAAAGCCAATGTTGATTGAAGGATTTGATTTTGAAGGTCTCCTCCTCTTTTAATTAGCTCTATTTTTTTATCGGCCCTTTGGGCCTGATCAGCTATGTTCACTTTCCCCATTAGATCTTCTACAGCTAACTCCATATTTGCCTTTGCATCTTGCAGTTCTTTTCTGGCGATAGCTCTTTTGCCAATTCGGACAGCAGTAGGGGCGAATCCTAATTTTGGCTTATCAGGCAATGGGCCCCCTCCTATTGCCTCTGAAGTTTTTGTTCTTCTTTGTTGAGCAGCCGCTAGCTCAGAAGCCAAAGTCTTTTCCAATCTGTCAGTTAAGCGGGCTGGTTCTGTAGCCATTTTGTTTTTCCTTTAAATGCAAAATATTCGAAAAATGGGCGTATAATAGGCTTAAACATGGGGTATTTGTCCAAAAATAACGCAAATCTCTCACCGTATTTCAGGTATAATTTAACGAACCACATAGGGGAATCTTCAAGAATATATTTCCTTGCAAACAACCACTCATTAGACCTTGTCCCAAAAATTGAGCGTGCTACCCAACATGCAAGGATTAAAGCACCCGCCGTTGCAAGACTTCCAAATAGTCCAGTCATCTGTTGTTTCCTTGCAGATTCCATCTCTATTTGTGCGATTTGAGCCGCGAATGCTTGTTCTGCTGCTGTCTTCCTAAGGAAGTCTCTTTCCCTCGTTAAGGCTTCAAGTTCCCCTGACTCAATATCAATTTCTAATTGTTCTTTTCTTCTTTCAATATCACTACGCAATCGTTTCTCTGCTGTTCGGCCAGCCTGAATTTGCTCTTGCGCTTGCCCGATAGCCTCTGTCCGTTTCCCTAATCTAGCTAACTCAGCTTGCTCGAATCCTCTCTTTGCAAATGTCGATCGGCCCAAACCCCTTGCTGCGAATTCATCTGCAACGGCTTCTCGAAATCTCTCTGCCTCTGCTTCGACACCGCCTAGCTGCTGCTTTAAGGCTTCCCCAATAGCTTTTTCCCGACCTTCTCTTGTCCCAACTACTTCCCCAATTGCTGCTTCTTCTTCTTCCAATCTTCGTCTTAATGTTGCCTGGAGCTTTTGCCTTCTTTTCCTTATAGCGTCTGCTTGCAATCTTTGAAGCTCAGTAAAGCTTGTTTTTCCCAAATTAAAGGGGAGCCCATCATCTGGACTCCCAAAAATTTCAGAAAGTGGTTGGGAAACAAAAGATTCTACAGGCTGTCCCGTGAGTTCCTCGATAATATCAATATCAGTATCAACAATCCCCCCTGTAGCGAGAAATGTTGGATCTGAAACTGACTCCTCAAAGAACTCAACTGTTGTTCCGACAGGGTCTTCAATTATTTGCTGCACGGTTTGAATTGGCTTAAATGGATTGATTTTGAGTCTTGTCCCTACATCTAATGATTGATCTCCATTGGCCATTATCTTTTCCCCACTGTTTGAAACTCAATATCTACACCCTGAACTTCCCATTCATCATTGGCCCTATTATTGCTAAATCGTATAGCAAAATGGGTTCCATTGAGTTTCTGGGTATTAGTATTCCTGAGGGAGAACTTCGATCTAAAGCTTCTCCTTCTGCCCCAGGAATCAGTTCCCCAGACTGATTGACCCCAAACCCATGCATCTTTAAACATAAGAAGCTTTTTAAGGGTTGCTCGCCTAAGCTTTGTGAAGTCAATAATATACTGAATAAGTAGATTCTTATTCCCTTGCTCTTTCATCCTTATTGTCAAATATCTAAAGATCTTAAAGATATCGGCTGCCCCAAAATCATAGTCTTTAGAACGCCAATTAGAGTTAATGGCTCCTACCGTATAATAAGACGTTGTATCTGGGAGGACTGGCAAATCGGACTCAAGTGTAATTGTTGCTGATGTATTTGAAATAATTCTTCTCTGATTCCCCTCTCCTGTCCCACTTATAATTTGAAACAATAGTCCTTGTAGCCCATCATTGTCAGTAGGAAGGGTTGCGGTTACAGTCATCACGGAAAGCGTTGCTGTGGATAGATAGTCGTTATATCCCACGGCAATGCCATCATTCACCCCTGTCCCATCCCTATAAAGATACCCTAGGTAGTCTCCGTAAAGAAGGCGGCTACGACCGTCAGAATCGATGAATGTGCTTATTATATTAACTTCCCTATTAGTGACTAGGGGTTGCCAATTTAAGAGCCTTAAATCGAATTTGAGGCCTCTATCCTTGCGATTGCTACCAGGTTTTGCAAAATAGAGAGTGTATTGATTTTCCTCAAAATCATATTCGGCCACAGCCTGATCCAAAATGGTCTGGTTTGCATCTCCGAGAAGAATCGAGTCAACCTTCTCCGATAAGTGAGTAACAATCGAGCCATCAAAAGAGTATATCCCCCTCTCAGACAGGAAAATATGGATGTTTCCGGTGGATATTAAAGATCGAGGAGCAAATAGACCAATATTGTTGTTTATCTTTTCAAGATCATTCGTGTCCCCGATCCCTGGGATAAATCTCCAAATTGATCTTTTTTTATAAATAATTATTTGCTCATTTAAGAGTTCTAGCCCCTGTATTTCTCCATCGGAATCCGAACCACCAACAAAGAAATTTTCTGTAAACCTATGGGGGTTTGGAGCCCCATCAGAGCCTATTTCAGTTCTATACACTTGAACAGGACTATCTACGTTGGTCGAATCAACAATGTTGGCAGCATATACTCGGCTTTTGTATTGTAGTAAGAATTTGCAAACAGGGACCTGTGTGGCCGATATAATCGATTCTAACCTACTACCAGAAGCAGTTCCATTCCATACTTGAATTGGGTCCACTCCATTAGTCATAAGAATTATATCATCAGAGGCACTTCTGGGATCTTGAACTTGAGCAATATCCCAGAAGGTTGCTGAATTATCTGTTAGACCTGTGATAATTGCAGATGCAGTTGAAGAGCTATAGTTGAATACTGAATCCCCAGCCATAACAACATCAAAGGAATTACTTCCCAGTTTCGCAAAATGATAATGGCCTGTTATAGGACGACCTGTGGTGGCAGAGGAGCTTGTTAGCTTAGTATTGTATAGCTTAAGGCTCCCTTTCCTTTGGGAGATATCAGCATTAGGACCGTAGACAACATTCTCAGAATCGTTCGTCTCAGTTTGATTCAAGTCTGTATAGGATGATGTTGGCTTAAAGCCACCTATAAATCTTGAAATAGTTGTTGCTGGTGGTAACCTAAGTCCCACTATATCCTCCAAGCAAAAGGTAATCTTGCTACAGCGAAATTCCCATATGCTCCAGTAGATCCATCACCTGTTCCGTTTGTATGTGGTCTGACTACATCCCCCGCAGCCCCAAAGATCACAGCAGAAGCACTTCCAAGTCTGTCAGTACCATCTTGGTAGAAAGTTGTTTTAACTATTGTCGATGACTGGGATGTTAAATTTGTTGTCCTGACTCCATTTACAGAGATCCCCCAATAAGAAGCAGTTGTTAAGTTATGAGACATTGTCACAATGTAGACCCCATCTCTGAGTAATGTAACTGCCAACCCAGTGGTGCTGTTGTTATCGTGAGACAGGGATTTTCCTCCCTTATCTATTTCCAGGGTAGAATATTTAGGGATTTTACTGCTACCCTCTGAGCCATATCCGTTTTGGGTATTGTATCGGACAATCTCCATTCTCCCAATTTGGGAAAAGAACTTTTCAAGGCTTATGATTCTACTTAAGAGGTTCATTAAGACTCCGTTACTCTATTCACATACCCAACTAATTTTAAAACTGCACTGGTACTCGCATGTGCTTTAATTACCGTTGCACTTACAGTTCCACTTCTTCCCCATAGGGGTTGCCCGTTTAATACTGGATATCCGGTTGTCTCAGCAGGAACAATTTCTTTATACCTGTCAGCACTTGCTCCCCACTCAATAATTAAGGTGATATCAGCCGTAGAAGTATTTCCTGCCCACATAAATAGCCTATCCATAGTGGTTGTCCCTGTAACCATAGTATGGACGGTCGTGGCCCCATCTGATGTAGCTGAGACTTCTATGGGGAGCCCATCATTTGAGGCTGATAAGGGACGTTGAACAATTGCTAAGGCCATTAGACTACCTCCTGTATTAATAACATTGCTTCATAGTCTACATTCCGAGCAATGATCGCTGAATCCTGTATATTAGCTGGGGCAACCCCTGAAGCAACAATGTTAGCTGAGTCTATATTCCCATTCACCAATGTATATAGATCATCAATAACTCTGTTTACCGAGGATGCCTCTCCCACGGCTCCATCCACTTCTGAATAAGCTCTAGTAACCGTTCCCATTATGTGTACCTTTGAAATCCAGCAATGCTAATGAGTAGCTTGCCAGCGGGTCCTAGTGAGTTACATGCAGTAGTATGGCATTTAAATCTAATCCATCTGTAAACGTTATTAACCGCCGAGGTCATGACAGTTGAACATGCAGTCCCCAATGCCGATGGAGCAGCTATAATGGCCGTGTTTGCTAATACAAAATCTAATGAACTAGCAGTTCCCCACGTAACCGTTGCAAGTTCAGGCTCTACAATTAAAGCTGCTGTCCCTGCTAAGTTTTTAAATTGTATACAAAATTTATCGTAGCAACTGATATCAACCGGCCCAATCACAACTGTCCCGCTAGTATCCGTAATTGCATCTGGGGATTGATGCCATTCTTTTTTATAGTGCATTTTTAATCCTCATCATAATAAATGGATTTAACCTTTCTTGGACGTTGTATTTGTCTCTGTTCGGCAAATCTCTTCAACCGGTTTAATCTTTTTTCAAATTCTATTTCAGCTTTTGTTGTATCGGCCTGTTGTTGAATTAGCCCCATCTTGTAAATCCCATAAACCAGGGTTCCATGATGCTCAGGAGGTAATTCAGAGATATCCGTAGCACTGGTTACATCAGCAAGTTTTTTTACATAATACATTCTAATTGCAGATGCATTTGAATAACTAGGTGTCTGAACAAGGACTAATTCTGTTCCTCTAATATAATATCCGCCGCCTTTGAAAACTGATGAAGTTAATTCAAAGAAATAATTCCCCTGCTCGTTAATCGTAACAGGCTTTACTTCTACGGGGTCCCCAGAGCCTCTAGCATCCTCCACACGACGAACTTTTATTGTTCCACTAGGCATAACATAGCCTGCACAGCCGGCCGTTATAGCTAGGAATGTGGACGTCAAAAAGTAGTCCTCAAATGTCTCAATAATTTCATTCTGGATCTCTTCTTGAACAAGGTTAAAATACCTTCTCAGAGTAGTGTCTTTAAAGAATGAAGAGGAATCATCAGGGAAAGACCTTGCAGCATCAAGATCTTCATTTAGAAGAAATCTAGCAGCGTCTATCGTTTCTATTAAAGTCATAGGCCTCCTTAGCTCCCAAAATATTGCTTAATATTTTGAGGAGAACGATTGAATAACCTAGGTCTTGTCCTGGCCTGAGAATCAGGTTTAACCCATTTCTGAGTGGGTTTCTTCGTATTGAATGTTGGCCGCCCGTCTCTTGATGCATATCTTTTTGTATAAAAGTTTTTTATCGAGCAATACATGTCTTTAGCGACATCTCTAAAATATTCTCTACGCTTTTTATCCCTATGAGCATTAAGGGCCTCCCACCGCTTATCCATTTCCTTATGGTGCTCTTCAGGAGAACTTCTCCATGTATCTCGATCTTGCAACCACCAAAGAATCCGTTCATCAAGCTCAACAAAATCCTTAGGCGCTTTCTCAAAATAAATTGACCGAGTAACAGGAGTAATGAGACGACTCCCAATAGTGCACTTGCGCCAAACCTCAAAGTACTGAGCCTTATTGTTCCAAGCTACAAAAAGATCTCTGTCATATTTTTGCAATTTTTCAACAATGCGTCTATCGGGGGTCATCATAAAGATATCTCCTAAAAGTCGAGTAATTTTCTCACATTAGGCTTATATCTTACATGCACAATAGCTGCTGACCAGTTACTTGTTCCAGAGATATTAAAGCTCATCGCAAGCCGAACTCCTGCAGTTAAAGAGTTGTTTGCAGATATAGCTGTAATAGCGCAAGCAGAGGTGCCCCACTCAAGCCGTGCTCCGGCAGACAATGTAGCTGTATGGTCTGCTCCTAAAGTACTTGCTGTTGCTGTTCCAAGGAATAAAGAAACCACAGGCGAAGTTGTCACGGCCTGATTTTCACTATTGTACAACTCAACAGATTGAACGGTACAGGCTACAGGCGCAACAAACACAGTGACTTCTCTAGAGGCCGTTACATCCCCTAGATAAACTTGTTGGTGTCTTTGCATTCCTTTGGTTTCAAAATCTAGATTTTTAGCTCTTATGGCCATTTGAAAACTCCGTTTCTCAATGGGTTATATAGGGGGAATTGCTTCCCCCTACTGTCCTAGAGTTATTTAGAAGTCAGTTTTAATATCTCGGATCATAACCATACCCTTGATATTTTTATCCACCCCGAGGGCAAGATACCCTCTCAAGAAGGCCTCAAAATCATCCTGTCCACTCACCCTTGAGAGGACTGATCCATCTTGGTCGGCAAACTTGAAGTCTGACAACTTATAGATCTTGAGAACGTCTCGATGGCCCACAAGTAGCTGATTATACGGGGCTTGTCTGTCCCTCACAAGTTGCACCCCCTCATATGAGAGCACGCTCGCGCCCGTGTCATAGACGCCTCCTTTACCCCCACCTGAGTATCTACGGTCAGCCGCAACATTATTTAAGAATGCTCGGACAACTGAATGATGACCCCAGATGATATCAACTGGTAATTTAGACTTCTCATCAACGAGGTCAAATGCTTCTTGCATTAAATCCCCATCAATTACACGTCCAACTGCTGAGTTAGCTAATACCTCAGCATTGAATTCGGCAACTGCGCCTCTGTTGATGTTTTGGACTGCAGATCCTTGGAATCCGGTGGAACTCCAAATATTTGTGGCACTGAAATCATCAATAAGGCCATTTATACCAATAAGCTCGTTTCCACCTGCTAACCTATTGAAAAGATAGGCCGTTCCAGTCGTGTTACCTGAGAATCCACCTGCTGAGGCCTGAATAGTATCAGTTACCGTTGCAGGGTTTTTAGATAGTGAAACAGTAGAAACTGTTACTGCACTGAACCATGATTGGTTAGCAGCAATTGTTCCACCGTCTAGAACTTGCCCAGCGTAAATGTAACGTGCTCCTGGCTCACCTAAACGAGCGAAGCGGTTAGCTACAGTAATAGCTGTAGTGCCAGCATCAGCGGCCGTAGCTGCAATTTTTGCCAAACGGCCATGGTTTGAGAAGTTCCAAGTTTGACGACCTAAATCATCAATAAGGTCCATAGTCAGACCTTCCATTTCTGATTCCATCGCCGAAGCAAACGCATTCTTACCAGCTTCTAATACCGGACCAGAAACCTGCAGCCGACCATATTGGTAAGTAGCAGAGATAATTGATCCCTGGTATTGCTGGTTCCCTGCTGTAGGTAAAGCAGCACTCTCTGCTCTTGCCCCTACACCTGAGTTACGTCCACTTCTAAATGGAAATAGGACACGACGTCCTGACCATTCTCTGCTTGATTCATTCAATTCCTTGAATGCTACAGTTTCTTGATTTAGCAAATCCCGAGCAACACCCTCGTAGAATTCTTTAAGCATGTTGTCGAAATTGGTAAGATTTTGTGCCATAAATTACCTCTTTCTATTTGTCTGGAAACCATTTTCTGGCCATCTTTGTGGCCTCGGCAAAGGATTTAGGTCTCTCATCAGGTTTAAGTCTGATTCTGGTAGGACCTGTAGGGAGAGGGGTTTTTGCCTTCTCCTTTTTCCTGTTAATGATTTCCGTTAACTGATTTTTAACTCTTGTTGTATTGTCGTGGTGACTTTTCTCCATAAGCTCCTCTAACGAAGCATCTGGAAGGACAACATTCCACCCTTGAACTGCAAGTTTGTCAGCATTGGGGTATTTTTTTGCAAGTCGATCAAGCTTATTAGAAACAGATTGCTTGTGAGCACTGCTTTTAAGCGTCTTGATCTCAGTCTGAAGTGACTTGATAGTGTCATTCATCGTTCTTACTTGCTTAGATGTCTCATCCTCATACTCGTAGGGGTCATCCTGTTTTACATTTCTTTCTGCTGCAAGTTTTGCCTCATACTGATTCGTTAAGGCCTTTAGCTGCTGTTCAAAAGATTGTTTTGATTCCTCTAGTGAACGCATTAAAGATTTTTGCTTTTCATTCACCTCTTTGAATCGGCTGTAAGGGATGGGTTTGTTTTCTAAAGACTTTAAATCATCCTCAGTAAGTTGATCTTCTGGGGATTCTTCTTTGGCCTCAACCTGCTGATCTTGTGTGAGTTCCTCAGGAGACGACTCTGTTGCAACGTCTTGTTCAGGTTCTTTGTACACAAAATCTCCCTTAGGAGAGTTTCCTGCTGCCATAAAAATGTTCCTTTTCTAAATGTTTTTACGTGTATATTTAACGTCTATCTCACGATGACGATTAAATAAGGATTGAATGGTATGGAGATGCCTACCGTCGAACGCTGTAGGTCATATACTTAATATTCTTAATTTTTGATCACTTGTCAAAAAGCTTGGTTGCCTGGTTGCCCTACGGGGTTAATTGCCCCAAACTCACTCCCTACACTGGCCTGATTAGTTTGGGCAACAGGTCTCCCTTGGTTAGGAAGGGATTGCATCAGGAATTGCATATGTTCTTGCAATACTGAAATGGCCAATTCTTTCCTCTCGGGAGTCAATCTTAGGAACTCAGGACTCTGGATCCACTTGCTTAATGTTTTAAAGTATACCAAATGATCCTGGAACTGAGTGACCTCTGGACGATTCCCTCTTTTAATTTCTTGAATATCCAAGACCACAGGGTCTTCTTCTCTTTCAATATCTTCCATTAGCTTATCAAAATTACCAAATCTAAGGAGTTCTAGGAACTGCCGTGGATCTTGTATAATCCTTCTGTCCCATAGGTCAAATAGAGTTTGTCTTTTCGACCCTCTAAAATCAGGAAACATGGATTCAATTTCTATATGTATATCTGTGTGATGTTTTAAGTCAGCATTAGTGATGAACTGGACTCCAAGGGCATCCCCCTCACCAAAAATAACCATTTTTCTTGGTTCGACATATTCGCTGTTAGCAAGTAGTAGTTGTTGGCTTGCAACCTTTTCCATGCCCCTACCAAGTCTTCTTAAGATAGGAAGAAGCATTTGATCCCCAATCTCTGCAGAAACCTCTAAAGCTACCCCTGCAGTAAGATTGGGATTTGGAGAGAATGAAGCCTCTGGTTGCCCGCCAGCGTCCCTGAAATCAAATATTAGTTCATTCGCTAGCTGAGTAACATAATTAGGCAGAGGAGCGATCTCAGCCTGTCTGGGGGCCGGTACAGTCGGGTTATATTCAACAACCTCCCCTTCCACGTCAGTTAGGGCCGATTCAATTAGTTGACTCCCCTTTGCCAGTAACCATTTTCCGTTACCCATGAGAAATGCATTCTTAAGTTTCTTCTGTTTGAGTCTATTGTAGGCCCTTTGAATACTTAGGAGCCTTTCGACTGTGGCCTGTCCCCAAAAATGATACCCATCAGTCCTTTCGCTAAACTTAACGAAAGGATATACATTAAGACCATAGTCATGAGGGAACTTGTCGATAAATGCCAAGTGATCACCAATAACTGCGATAACCAGCCCATTTTCATATTCCTTGTTAGGTCTTATCCACATAGTTTTTAAAAGGACTTCAGAATTGAGGGAATCACTCATCTGATGAAGAGCACTTCCTATAGTAGCACTAATTGGGGTCGCTAAACGATCAATGATTCTCTCATAGTCGGTCTTATCATTGTCCCTGGCACTCAATAACCCCTTTAAATGTGGATAATATTCCTCGGCTTCTGAAATCGTAAGCCATGTCCGTTCAATCATCCAAGGCTGATCCTTTACATACTGTACGGAATCATCCCCTGGGATAATATTAAATGAGGAAATTGCTCTAGTGCATATTTCACCCATAAAAACGTTATCTGTTTGGATATCGCCTTTTTGGTCTAGTAAAAGCTCATTATCTTTATTGGTTTTGGCCTCTTTAAAAGAATCTCCTCCAAAAGGGTCCCAAACCGTCTTCATGAAGGACGTCCCGTTGGTTAAGAAGAGAGTAATGAGGGTTTCATACTCTTCTTCCATCTCAAGCGTTCGCCACATGTGATTGAGGAGATCAGTCGAATACTTGGCAGCATTAAGATCTTCTTTATCATTTGTATTGGGAATTGCTTTTGGCATTGGCCTATTTCTGGTCAGTTTGGCCTTACGTCCATCGATGAATGACCCAATTCTATTAATAGTTAGTGGTCTTTCTACAGTTCTTGGAACTTGAATGGTTGCAGTTCGCCTATCAAATTGCAGGTGTTGATAGCCTTTCATATATGAAAAATTGAGAGTCCATTGAAACTCCCATTTTCGTCGTGTCTGCAACCCATTAAAATGGGCCTCGTTAACATAACGGACCCATCCTTCTTCTGTTTTAGGAAGATCTCCCTTTGAAGTTTTTCTGGGTATTTTAGTCTTTTTCTCTTTTGATAAAGGCATACTCTATCCTTAGAGTGTCATTAACTCCTCATCTGTCCTATGAGGGTTAGGTTTCTTTAAACTTTGGTGATTTAATTCATGAAGAGAATATTGGTCATAGTTTTTTGCCATGATCTTGTTTGTTAACTCTCTTCTCTCGTAAAAGCTTTTCACTTCTAAAAAAACTATGAAGCACAACAGAAAGATTATCACAGTAAGTTCAATCATTACAAATCCTCATATGTCTGGTTGACGTATCTTATTTTTCCTAAGTCTTTAACCTCTTGCCATAATCTTTTTTCATTTTCGGAAATCTCAAGCCCCTTCTTCTGTTTAGGGGGTTCCTTATCACTAGGGAAGACTATTGGTAGCTGGCTCTTAAGCGCATCTATAAGGTCATCATATCGAATCTGAGGGAAGTAAAGTAATTGCCTGTACAATTCGGTATGCTCTTTCTTTATGTATAATTTATGGCTTTCTACGACCGGTTGCAAGGCCTTTATTCTGACTTCTTTGCTCACTCTGGTGTTCGTTTCAAGTTCTTTTATAGGAATATAAACATTCCTGCGCTGCATCTCTTGATTTAGATTTATTTGTAACATTTTCTCTAAAGCAAACTTCTCCATCCCCACACACATAATGGGGGAGTACTTTTCGCATAGCTCAAATATCTTAGAGATAATATCATTCGGGCTCATTCTTTCTTGGATGGCCTCCTGAATATACCAATCTCCATGATAATCAACCCCATTAACAATAATCCCAGTATAATCGGACTTTGCTCTAAGAGAGATGGCAGGATCAAGAGTAATAAAATAGATGAGCCCATACGGCTTATGATCATAAAACCGAATATCTTTGTCTTTAAATACATTTAAGTCTGAACTAGTAGGACGGTTAAGGTATTGACACGAATAGATAAATGTGCCCTGCGTCTTCTTCTGTTGGTCAAGAAAATCTCTACTAAGGATCTCAGGCATCAAAAGGTTGCCCTGATCATCCTCAGCAGTTCTTAAAAACACATCCACTTGTTCATATTCCGGTCCCTCAGGATCACTGAGCCAAGCGTACAGATCTCCATGACTCCATCTAGTTCCTACGACCCATATCTCTCCGTCGGGGTTTAGAATCGATAATAAGAGCTTGTAGTGATCAATTGTCTTCTGGATAGCGTCTTCTGTTCCAATGTTGTTTGATGAAACCACATCATCCAGGATCACTATGTCATAGTGCATCCCCACTTGAGTTCCCTTTTCAAGTGAACCTGCTGTTACAGAGGCTTCTTTTCCTCCAAATAATCCTTGTCTCGGTTTGATAACGAACTCATTGGCCTTCCAAGTATTTCCTTTATTGACCCAGTCACCGTAGAGACCTCTAAACCTAGGATTGACTTCCAAATGGTTCTTTATTTCTGAAACAAATTTTATAGCGTTGGCCTGAGTCTCAGAGCTTATGAGAATCGTCTTCTTTGGGTCTTGAATGAGCTTTTGGATTGTGGCTGCAACAGTGACCACGGTGGACTTAAATGATCCACGTGGCATGAGGATGAGCTTAGTTCGTTTCTTTGATTTATTGAGAAAATCACCAAGCTCACGATGGGGTTTGGGGCGCATTCTATCATATCCTAGAATCTCTTTTCCTAGGTAATAGAGATCATCCCTTCCCTTTTTTGCTATCTCGAACAGTTTTCTTTTTTGGTCCATCGGAGAACATTTCCAATATGTTTTCAGTGTCGCTTGCAGCTACTTTATCCTCTAAGAAATCACCTCTTAAGCGAAATATGAGTTCCAAGGTCTTTAGCTTTAAACGAAGATCTTTAATGGGGTTTCCATGTTTGTCAGTTTTGTATGTAGGAGCTTCAAGACATTCCCTTAGGTGAGACATAAGCATGACAGGAGTCATCCCACAATCAAGCATGGCCTCTTTCAGGGGTTGTTTCTCTTGTGCAGAAAAGTCCACTGAAGAATATTTTTCAGTGAATCCTGCTTGTTCGGCAGCTAAGGGTAAGTTCCCGTGTTCTAAGATCTTTGAAGTGAACATCCTGATATGGTCAGGGAGGTGATTAAACTTCTTCTTAGCATAAGGAGTGAACACTTGACTTGAATATGGGGCCCTTGAAAATGTGGGGACCTTTTTTTCGTCCTCATCCATTCGCTACTTTCCTTGCTTTCACTCTTGGGGTGCGAGGAACGTTCAAATCCACTTTTATATATGCATCTCTAGGAGGCTTTGGAGCTTTCGAGCCTCCTCTTCTCCTGTTAAAGTTCGAAGTTATTGCTGCTTTAATAACATCTAGGTCTAGGTTATGGTATTTGACTAAAAAGGCCTTTATATCTTTAGGGAAACAATCTCCCCCATACCCAAACATTCCATCAGGTCCGGGGACTTGCACGTGCCTAGGGTTTATCCAACCCGTGATTTCGCAAGCTAAATCAGCGCATAATTGAAAATTAGTCTTTCTTTCTGCTAAAGCATCATACAGTTCGTTGAAAACAGCGATCTTGCAGGCCAAAAAGACGTTGTGGATGTATTTTATGCTCTCTGATTCGGTCCATTTTACTATATATGCGGTTTTTGCGCCTAACCTAGCATAAAGGTCTGCAACCTTCCTTGCTTCAAGCTCATTTTCGCCTCCTATGATCACTTTTTTCATATTTTGGAGGTCTTTTAGAGCAGTCCCTTGAGATAGGAACTCTGGACTATGCAAAACGGTCATTTGAGGGTGTTCTTTTTGCAATTTACGGCATGTTCCAGGTAGAACAGTGGATTTAATTATAATAGTACCCCTGTAGCCCTTAGATCTTAGCTCAGCTAAGGCCGTATAGATTGCCTGAATGTTTTGACCTGATCCTAACCCTGTATTTAAGTACATTCCTGAGTGAGTAGGAGTAGGTAAGCATACAAATATATAATCACATTCAAGTAATGCCTCAAAGGAGTCTGATTCTTTGTGTTTATCGTACCCCACAACCTCATAATACTTTTTAAAGCTTTGGTATATGGCCGAACCAACGTTTCCAACGCCTAAAACACCAATCATTTATCCTCCTCAAACCCCAAAAAGGGTTTTTTGTCTTTTTCACTCTTTTCTTCATGCATATTTAGCAGTATTTCTTTTCGCACTTTGTTGTATAGCTTCTTTCTAAGATTGAAATAAGATCTTTTAATCAGCCACGTAAACTGGAAAATATCAACAATGCTTCCCATGACCACTACAATGCTAAAGACTCTTTCCATCGTGGTCATTTTCTCCCACATTCATTTCCCTCTTGAGCTTTTCTTGCCTTCTTCGGACATTCATCCAAAGGGTAATGTATTCAACCCCTAAATTCTTTGCTGCTTTAGCAATATTTTGGTCTGCTCCCACAAGAGCTTCGCGCATAATCTCTTCATGGAGGAATTTTTTTACCAATTGATAATTGAGCCCAGGGGATCTAAACCTCTTAGCAATCTGTGTTATAAGCGACCTAATATCGCCAGGCAAATCATCGTATGGGTCGTATTTCTTGGGGTATTTCATGACTTGAAATGTTATACTCGTGTTAATTTTTTGTCAAAGAACGATATATTTCAATATTCAATTTTAACAAACCTTCAGTGAGTCTAACTTTCCCTAATGGCCAATTACGAGAGTTGGTATCCAAAAGTCTTTTCAATTCTAAAATTCGTCCCTTAAAAAGGGTTACTCTATCTTGATATGTCATATTAAAATTATTGTGATATTTTTATCAAATGCCAAGGATGGCCTAGGGACTAACCTTTAACAGAGGTTAGTTTCCTACCTCTTACGACTTGTTCCCCTAATTCTCGAACTATGTTTCCCCCGATATATGGTACTGATCTTCTTTTCCAAGATGGAGGGAACCAAGGGTGAGTAAATCCATGCTGGGAGTGTAATGCCTCGTGGAAAAGACATGAGCTTAAATAGACATGCCCATTCTCTAGCTTTTTCCAATAATTGAATTGAAGTAGGTTTATAACGATAACACCGGTAGACATAGCGGTAGAAGCCAATGTCCCACGTTTAAGTTTATATTTTCGAAGAAAATAATCCAGTTCATAGTCAACTATTTCCTCAAACCTAGATTGACCTTTCATTATCTGGTTATAGATCTGAAGTTGAGAAAACCCTTTATTGTGCTTAGGTTTAGCTTGAAGCCATCTTTGCTTAAATTCCTGAGAATTCAAAATTGATTCTTGAAGGCGCAATGCTTTGTAGAGAAGATGAGTATCTTCTTCAGAAAAACCCTCTAATGAATTTATTTTTATTTTAAGGTCCATAATAAAAAAAGGAGGTGATATTCGCGTGCAAGCAATCACACCTCCTAAACCAATATTCTACGGAAGTTATAATGGTTCCCTAACTATACCCCATAAGATTTCGAATGCAAAAGTTTGGGCAAGTTTTATTTGGGTTGAGATCTCTGTGGTTAAAAACGTTATCCTGAGTAATCAAGAACATGGCCCTTAAAACGTTCACAAGAGTCTTTAAGCAATTGAACTGTCCCTGTGTGAAATTAGATCTACCTGTTAAACAAATGGCCACAGAACCCCTATTGTGCCCCTTACAGGAGGCAGGGATTAGGTGAATATCTCTTCCTATAAATAGTCCCTCCCTCTGGATAACATAGTGATAGCCGATGTCATCGAACCCTCTAAGAATATGATCTTTTCTAATTTGATCAATCCCATAAGAAAGGTTATCTGAATCTGAGCAATGAACGATAAGCTTATTAATCTGGCGCATATAAAACCCAAGGGGAAACAATGAAAATAAAACTTAGTTCGACAACTAAATGTGAAGATCCAAAGTGTAAAGACAACCATTGTCCGAAGAAGCAGATTCACGTAGAGATCAAGACAAGCTTGAGGTCGCTTGAATCATTTGTGGAATCATACAAAAGCAGCAGAGAGAAGCTAGGTGAAAAGGGGGCCAGCATTGTGTATACATTTATGGTGAGAGATGAAATCCATCTCCCTCACGTCCATGCAAATCCTTACGCACTAGTTACAATTGGTGAGGAAAATGATCATCAAGAGGACAATATTCATTGGGGGGAATAGAGGTGAGCAAAGAGGGCCGTGGTATGGCTTACTGACCCCCAGATGCCCTAATTAATTATAATAGATTGTTATAATTAATAAAGGGGCCCCTTGTTAGTGGTTTCATAATGAACAAATGCAACCCAATGGTCATTGGTACGATCTTGAACAAGATGCTCTAGATAAAAGTCTACAAGCTTGTCATTTTCACGAGCAGATTCTAACCATTTATTTATAAGTGCCTCAATCATCATAGGATCTTCGACATAGAAGCATTTAACAAAGTCTCTTACTGTTGGTCCTGTTGGCATTATTGCTCCTTCTTGAAACAAGATATTCCCCCATAGCCTTTCTTTGTAAGCATTGAGTATCGCTCATATTTATAACAAACAACCTCGTCGTTTTCTAAGCGTGTTACGCCCTCATCAAGAGATTTGGTCTTGAACTCATAGTTCACTTCAGGGTCCTTCTTTGTTTCCTTTTCCTTGTTGGCAGCAGCAGCATTAATTGCAGTTTGAGCTGCTATTGCTCCTGCCATTCCAGCAACGATAGAAGGAGCAACTCTTGCCTTGGCAATTGAAGTTGTTAGCAAAAACGAAATTAAAATAAACTTATTCACTCTTCACCTCCTCGCTATAAGAGCATCCCCTTGATAGCAATATAAACAAAGAAGATAAAGAGGATGCAAAGGGTTAAAAATAGAAGCAGTAGGAAGAATTCAAGTTTCATGCTCTCTCTAATAAGGTCTTGACCCGATTATAATCCTCATAGGGGAGTCTCCCATATAAGAGTTTTAATACCTTAGCTTTCTCTCTGAAGGGAGATCGGGGAGTTGTTGGTGTGGATTGGTCTGCTTTATCTGTTAAGGGATTTAATGATCCACATTTCTTACAATTAGATCCTCTGGTTACTCTATCGCAATCGAGGCATTCCCATTCATCTTTCCGTAGTGTCTTTTCTTTCATTGGTTTCCCTCCTGGGGGTTACTCTTAATGATAAAGGAGTAGCCTATAATTAAATAGATAGGAAGTAAGGACGTGGTGTATAAAAGGCCTTTTCCATTAGGGGGTTCCCCTCGATCCATGACCTCTTAGAACTAGACCACCGCTTACTCCCCATTAGGAAACCTCGCAAGTTCCTCATAGATTCTTAACACGGTCTCATTCCTACGAGGAATATAGCTCCCGGCATTCTCAGACACCCTGAGTTGAGTTGAGTTAACCTCTAACCCATGCTCATAACCTGCCTCATATATCTTGTATAGGAAGTCTGCTGTGACTTCTAGGGGCTCATCTGTTTCCTTGCTCATTATCTTCCTCTAGGAATTTTTCCTGTAAAAATATTTGGAGGTGTCTGTGCTTCCCCTTTAAGAATTTTTTTTGGTAAAAATTTTTGGGAAGTGGCTATTAAGATTTTACAATCTGTTTTTTGGCCCCCGGGGTAAGTGGATTGAATAACTATTTAATTATTCGTAGGCCTCCCCCACGTACTATCATGTATTTAAGCTGATAGTGGTCATATTACTACATATCTGGCTTTATTATTTGTGTATTCATAGGTATTTAGGTGGTCTAAACAGAATTTATTGCACCAAGACAGCCTCTTTACTCATGTTAATGACTCACTGCCCTCCCAACCCCTAATCCATTTCTCTCCCCACATAATTCCCCCAATCCTTTGCCAGAAACCCAAGGGGTTTCCTTGCAAAGCATAAGAACATAAACATACTTAATTTAATGGGATCAATGGATATAAAAAAAGACTCTAATCGAGTCTCGCATCTACTTAGTTCGTCTTAGGCCATAGGTTTAGGTGATATACTCTTTTACGTCTACCATATAAATCACGAAATGTCATTCCGATATATGTTATTTAGTCCTCCTAACTCGTTCCATTGACTCAATAAGATCTATTGGAAAATGCACCGTTGGTCACAAAAGTCTTTATTCGCATAACAATATGCATTATAATGATAGTATTAATTCGATCCACCCACCCATTGGATCGGGGAGTTTAAGGCATATGAGACAATTTCAGATTAATCCAATCCACCTAATTTATTTAACCTTATTCCTGACATTTATCTCTATTTAATAGGGAGTGTTAAGAATTTTACCCACCCAAACCAAAGGCATGGCTATGAAGCTTAAAACCAAAACCAACACCTATGAGATTAGTAATTGTACCCTTCATGTTTCCGATGACTTAAAGACCGTTGAGGCCTATTCCTATGGCCATTGGAAGTTTATTGAGACTGACAATGCTGGGAATATTATCATGAATTACCATGACTATTCGATCTCAACGTCTCAACACCAGACCAAAGTTATCGACAAACTCCGTCAACTAGGAGTTAAGGTTGACCTTAGAATAAGTTTTAGTTCCGAGGACCTTAAGACCCCATTCTATGGCCTTAGTGGTGAAATTGA
>JAAOEI010000073.1_pt1 | contig 36728 bp, 32 predicted proteins | sample 7059261 | NCBI WGS metagenome assembly JAAOEI01 (sample SAMN14008812, study PRJNA610033) | viral metagenome | isolation source: viral particles filtered from seawater | place: China: Hangzhou Bay, Yangshan Deep Water Harbour | collected 2017-10-31 | reverse complement strand
ACGCCTCACCGTCCCGGTTGGCACGTCGGGCAAGGTACACGTAAATGCCCAGCGCGCTGGGGCCGAGCTTGGTCAGGATGTCCTCGATCACGTCTTGCGGCACGGAGATCCTTCGTGGTAGACTGTTCATGCTGATTCTCCACAGCGACAAGAGCGGGCCGCCTTACCCCCTGGCGGCCCGCTCTTTTGTTCTAGAAAATCGGTTCGCTCTGGTAGGCGTCCCATGCGGCGAGCGACCGTTCCTCGACCTCCTCGCCGGCCAGGAGCTGCAGAGCGGTGATGGCCAGGCTGGCCTGGTTCTTGCTCAGTGCGCGGTCGTCGTTGACGGAGAAGTTCTGGTCGAGCCAGTGCTCCCAGTCGGCCTTGTCCTTGAAGCCGTTGTTCATGCGAAGCCGGTAGATCATCTTGCCCTGGCCCTCGGTGCGGGCGTCGGCTGAGGCAGGAGCAGGAGCAGGAGCAGGAGCAGGAGCGGCAGCGCGGGGCTGGCGGCTGGGCGCGGTGGAGATGGGGGTGGGTGCAGGGGGCGGGCTTTCCTCCACGCGGTTAGCCTTGTCCGCCTCCTCACGGGTCATCCGATCGGCGGAGCTGGTGGCATAACCCATGTTGGCCAGGGCCCGACCGATGGCGCTGGTCTCGGCGTTCTCCACCCACGATCCGTTGTTGGCACCGCCGGTGCCTGCTGTTTCCTGGGCGATGCCGGTGGCGACGACGGCGGCTTGCTTGTCGGTGCGCACGACGGCAAGCACCACCACGTCGCGGTGGTCGGGCGTCAGGCCGGCAAGGCTGGTCTCGATGCTGCCGTCGGGGAAGTCCTCCCAGAACTTGTTGATGCGATCCTGCACGGTCACGTAATCGTCGAGGTTGAAGCGTGCCATCAGCGTGTCCTCCAGTTGATGCGGGGCAGGAAGGCGAAGAGTTCCTGCCAGGAGAAGCGAGGGCGAGCCGAACGTCGGTTCGCCATGTCCAAGTCCCAATGGGTCATGACGGGAGCCGTGCTTCGATGGTGCCGTCGGCCAGCACCTTGGCCGGGAGCGGCACGTTGAGCGCGGCGCTCGGCAGCAGCGGCACGAGAGGGCGGCAGGCGAAGTGGCGCGAGACGCCCTGTTGCCGGAAGCTCTGGTAACCGTCGGGGTCGGGCACGATGCGGAGCCGAGGCTTGTCGCCGGTGGTGACCTCCACGTTGTAGCGGTGATGGTCGGACGGCGGCAGCTTCTGCGACAGCAGGCTGTTGATGTACACGCTGCCGTTGGCGCTGATGCGGACCGCCGCTTCGGGATGTTGTCCCTTGCGGGAGGGGCGGATCACGTTGGTCATGACGCCACCGCTTCCACGCGGGACGGCAGCAGCACGGTGACCGGGGAGAACTCGTCGAGATCGGGGGTCTCGCGCCAGGACAGGGCCAGCCACTGGGCCAGGTTGGCCCGCTGCTCGGCGATGCCGCACGACACCTCCCACCTGGTCATGGTCGGGTTGAGCGCCGGCTGCTCGATGCTCTTGACCGCTTCCTGCAGGAGCTCGTCCTGTTCCATCCACTGCATGATGCCGTCCACGATCTGGTTGGCAGCCCAGTAGACGGCGGCGAGGTAGCGCTCGGTGGTGATGCGGGTGCGGGTGTCGCCGGTGACGACGGGCGGCGCGAGGTAGGTGATGCCGCTGCCGTCGAGGACGAGGTACGGGGGCATGCCGTTCCCCCAGTCGGTGGTGTTCAGCGCCGGGTTGGCGTACGGCACCACGGCGTAGTTGACGTGGTGGCGGTTGGCCATGTTGACGGCCTCGAGCTTGGCCTGCGCCAGGTGTTCGGTGATCGCCTGCGGGTAGTCGCCGCTGGCTGTCCATCGGCGCCGCCACCACTCGGCGCCTGCGACGTCGTCCAGTGCGGTGTCGGTGCAATGGACGGGGAACACGATGTGCCAATTCTCCACGGTGTCCTCCTCTGTTGTTGCTTGCCATCACCACTGTTGGTTGTGGCATGACACATGCTAATGCAACGGAGAGGAGTTGTCAAGGAGTGGAGATGAGCAGAAGAGTGGTGACCGGGAAGCTGGCGGCGGTGGTGCGGGAGAGGCGGCAGGCGCGGGGCTTGACGCAGGAGGAGTTGGCGGCGCAGTTGGAGGTGTGGGAGGTGCCGAGTCCGAGCGCCACGCCGCCCGAACAGCTCGGGTTGAACGAGCGGATCCGGGCGGCGTTGGCGGTGATGGTGGAGGACGAGGTCGGTTCCTACCTGGGTGAGGGCAGGTCGTCGTCGCTGAGGGCTGAGAGGAAGCGGGCAAGCGAATCGTAGCGGAGCACCCAGCGCTGGCGTTCGGTCGTGGCTTCGATCCGCTGGTCGGCGGTGGCGCGCAGTGTGCAGGTGACCGGGCCGCTGGTGGTGAACACGACAAGGGTGGAGATCAATTCCCCGGGCTGGTGGTCTTTCATGCAACTGCCGGTTTGCTGGTGCGCGATTGATAGCGCGGGGCGGCGCAGGCGGGCATGTCCTGCATGAGCCATTGCGTTCCCATCTGGCGGAGCAGGAGGCGAAGGGTGGGGCCGGGGCAGCGGTGCCCGTTCTCCAGCAAGGTGTAGTACTGGGCGGTGACGCCGAGCTGGGTGGCCATGACCGATTGGCTGACGCCGAAGCGGGAGCGGAGCGAGCGGAGCCAGACCGCGAACTGGCCGATGGGTGGTTGGCTGGTCATGGTCGGTTCTCCTTGGCGAGGTGGGTGTGAAGAAGTTCCGTCTCGTCGGTGAACGGGAAGTTGTGGACGGCGAGCACGGCGGCGTGGGTGTTCCAGAGCTGACTGAGTTGCGAGGCAAGTCGGCACGCCATGCGCGCGGCCTCGGCTCCGGTTCTGTCTTCTTTTTCGATGACGACGTAGCACAGGTTGTTGTGGGTGTCGGTGCAGGTGACGACGACCTCGCCGTCGTCCATCCAGAGCTGGGTGATCTCGCTGCCGAGATTGACCATGTCCTCGAAGTTGAGCGTGGTCACAGGGCTTGCTCCTTCGCGACGACCCAGGTCGTGGGGTCTGCGTACACTTGTTGCACGATGGAAACGTAATGCGTGTCGATGAGATCGGCCAGGGAGAGCGGGGCCGACAGTTCCCCGGCGTCGGTCAGGAACACGACGCGGTCGGGCTGGTGAGGCAGGGGGCTGGGGTGGGTGTCCACCTCGGTGCCCAGCGTGGTGGCCAGCCAGTGCGCGACCTGCGAGAAGAACTTGGCTTGACTGGCGGGCGTGTCCACGGGCCCGTCGATAACGGCTTCATGATCGGGCAGCAGCACGAGCGGCCATGTTCCTATGGTTACCACAGCAGGCCCTCCCCGTTGCAGAGCGCGCAGACCCACGGCATGGAGGAGGCACGGATGATCGAGCCTTCCCCGTTGCATTCGTGGCAGACGCGGCGCTGCAGCACCTCGCCCGTGGCGGCGCAGGTGGGGCAGGCGGTGCGGTCGTCCTCCTCGATCTTGCGTCCGAGGGTGACGTTGAAGCCGTCGCCGTTGCAGTCGGGACAGGGGACGAGGTCGCCGTCAACGGGGGCGATGGGCGTGTCGTCGAGCGTGGCCCAGCAGGAGGGGCAGATGTGCTGGGTGAGGAGCTGCGTGAGCGGGCGCGACAGGTTGGGCAGGGCGATCCTGATGTCGGTGCCATGCTGCCAGGCGGAGTAGCCGTCGGCGGGCAGGCTGAACCGGTAGCGGGTTTCGCAGTAGGGGCAGACGATCTGCACCTGCGCGAGCGTCGGGTCGATGACCACTTTCATTTTGCTGTCCTCCGTGGCAGGCGGGGCAAGCGCCCCTCGGTACTGCCGGTGTCAGCATACGGTGTCATAGGGGGTGGTGTCAAGAAGGGGGATGAGCCCGTTGGGAAAATGAGGTTGCTGCTTCGTGACCCCGATATAGCGGGCGGTTCGGGTTGTTTATACACGTTGGCAGGGGGCAGGGCATGGCAGGAGAGAGGCACGGGCGGCGGGCGGGAAGTCAGCGACAGGAGAGGTGATGGGCCATCAGGTAAGTACTCGTCGTTTTTCTTCGTCGTTGCGAGCACCGATGGGGAAAGAATGGGGAATGCACCGAACTGAAGGGGAAGGTCGAGCGGAGCGAGACCTGGCGAGCGCGAGCCGAAGGCGAGCGCTCGCCGACGGGCCGGCGGGAAGGGGAAGGAATGGGGAAAGAAGAGCCGGCCATGCTATGCATGGCCGGCTCTGGGGGATTTGGGCGTCGGGGGTTACCGCGGCGCGGCACCTTCAAGGATTGAGACAGCGTGCCAGGCGGTGACGGCGTCGGCCATCTCGGCGGCCATGCCGTCTAGGTCTCCGGCTAGGGCGTTGACAATCTCGGCGTAGAGTTCGAGGCGGTCAACGGATCCTGGGGCCGTGTGGCTGCATCGCTGGGCGCGGTCAATGGCGCGGCAACCGTTGGCGGCAAAGTCGGCCAGGCGTTGCCAGCCCTGCGGGATTCCGGGCCGGGTACCGTTGCCGTCGGTGATGGACTCGAGGTCCCACGGTTCTAGACAGATTGGACAATGAATATCCACGCTGGGTCTCCTTCTGCGGATCCGGGCCGGCTGCGCTTGCTGCCGCTGCTCGGATCTGCTGGTGGCAGTATGGGGCCGGGGGTTGACTTTGTCAAGTGGTGGCTTTATACTGGCGGGGCTGGGGGCGTTTGGGCTTCTGGGTTGTCGGTAGGTCTGGAGGATCTGGTCATGGGTGGAACTGTGGACGCGTTGCGGATGAGCGCGGCGCTGGCGCTTGATGCGGATCGCGTGGCGGTGGCGTTGCAGTCGCTGCCGATTGCGGGCCGGGGGATATTGGCGGCGGCGGTGGCTCGGGCTGAATCCGGTTCGCTGTCGGCGCTGACTCCGGCGGTCAATTCGCCTAAGCTGCGGAAGGTGGGGCGCGGCGCTGACGTGGTGGGGGCGCTGGTGTACTGTCACCCTCACGTCGTCGAGGCGCTCGGTGTTAACAGCTGCGGGGCGGCGGGCGTGTGCGCGCGGTTTCCGCTGTGCTATCACGCGGATCCGGTGGGCGCTGCTGGTCGCTATCGCGCGGTGGCTGATGCGCGGCTTCAACGTACGGCGTTGTATTGGTTCGCGCCGAACGTTTGGGCGGCGTTGTTGGTGCGAGAAGTGGGGGCGCTGGTTCGCCTGGCTGATCGGTCGGGCGGTTACCCTGCGGTCCGGCTCAACGGGCTATCGGATCTGGATTACGTGAACTGGCGGCCGGCGGTGCTTGATGGCGCGTCGCTGTTCGAGTGGTTCGGCGGGGTGCAGTGGTGGGACTATACGCGGGTGCTCCCGCGGGTGCTCCGTGCCAGGCCGGTGAATTATCACCTCACCTTCTCGCTGGACGCGGGCAACGATTCGCAGGCGCTGCAGGCGCTCGGCGCTGGTGTGAGCGTGGCGGCGCTGATGCCGACGGCGGGCCGGGGGGAAACTTGGGGCGGTCGGGTTCTGGTTGACGGTGATCAGGACGATTGGCGCTTCTTGGATCCGGCGGGCTGCGTGGTCGGGCTGAAGCCTAAAGGGCCGTTTCGGTTGTCGGATGCTGGGCTGGCGCGCTACGGCTACGGGCCGGATGCGGTGGCTGCTATGCGGCGGTGGGTGCGGGATCCTCGGGGCGGGCTGGAAGTGGAGCGGGCTCCGGAATGGGCGGGCGGGTTGCGTGGTCGCGGGGCTCCGGCGTCGCTGCGGGCTGAAGGTTTGGGGATTCCGGCGGCGCTGGCTCGGCGGGTGGCGGTGGTCGAGGGGGTGGAGCTGTGAATTGGGCGGGGTTGTCGGAACCTATGGCGGCGGCGCTGGCTGCCAGGGGCGCGGGGTTGCGGGTCGTGGCGCTGGATGATCGGGGCCGGGTGGTGGACTCGGTCGCTTGGGCGCGGTTGGTGCGTTGGGGCCGGGGGTCGGGGGATCCGGTTCTGGTGTGGTGGATTGGGCGGGCTGCGGTGCGTGGTCTGCGTTGCGAGTATCGGGCTGGGGGTTTGCTGTGAGTCTTCGGGGTGAAGTGTTACCGGTGGCTGATGCGTTGGATATGGCGCGCGGTGCGCTGCGTGGTTGGCGGTTGATGGACTTGGAGGCGGGCCAGGACTTGGCGGATGCCACGGCGGATCTGGTGGAGACGGTCGGGGCGTTGCTGGCGCTGCTCGGTCTCCCGGATCCGGGGGCGGAACAGTGGGAGAATATCGGTTCCGGGTTTTGGGACTCTTGATCGGTTTGTGCTCGGGGCACAATCGGCGGCGCTGTCGGTTGTGCTCCGGGTACATTTGACTCTGTCGGGGGACTCTGCTATACTTCGGGGGTCGGGGCTTCCGGCACGGTTCGTTAGTGGAGGATCTGGTCATGTCGCTGTGGTGGTCGGTCAAGGGTTGCGAGAACTGGGAGGAGCTGGACACCTTGGATGGGTGGGGGGATCCGGTGCGGCCGGCTCAGGTGGCGGGGGCGCTGGCGCTGGCGGGTGCCACGCTCGGGCTGTCGGATCTGACGGTGGGGAACCTGAGGGAATGGCGGCACCGGCTCAATGTGGTTGAGGGGCTTGGCGTGTACTTCTGGCTTGGTCCGGGTTCGGTCGGCGTGTCGCTTGCTGATCCGGTGACGCTGGGCCGGTACTTCGGGCTGGAACTGAACGGGGCGAGGTTCGGCCGGGTGAAGTGGGAGACTACCGTTTTGCGGGGGATCCGGTCGAGGGTGAAGTCGGGCCGGGCGGTTACTCATCCCTTTGGCGGGGTGATGGTCGTGCGGCGGTTGAACGGCGGCGGTACGGATGCTGCCGTGGCTGGTCCGGACGTCGTGGGCGTGGCTGAAACTGTCGGGCTCGGCTACGGGCTGGTTGTCTCGGTGGATGGTTGGGCGCGGGCGGTGGCGCTGCAGGCGCCCGGTGGTCAACGCGGGGATTCCGGGCTGGGGGATCCTCCGGTGGCCATGCGCTCGGTTGGCGGCGGGGAGGGCGTCGGCGCGGTTGATCAGTTGGATCCGCTGGCGCTCGAGGTGCTCGAGGCGTAGGGCGGATAGGCCGGCTCGGGTTCGGGCGGGTGCTCGAACTCGGGCCGGCGGTGGAGGACTCGGCGATGGTTCGGTCATTGGTGGAACTGGTCCGGTTCGGTCGGCGGCGCCATGAAGTCGCGGCGGCGCGTCGCTGCACAGAGGCGCGGCGCCGGTGCCTTGAACTGGGCCGGGATCGCTGCGCTGGTCCGGACGTCTGCGTGGTGCATGGCGTGTACCTTGGTGGGCGGCGGGTGGTCGAGGGCGCGGTGTCTCCTGGGTCACTCGAGGCCGGGCGCGCTGAAGTGGCGCGGGCCGGCGGTGAAGCCGTGGCGTGGGATCTGGACGCGTGGGCGATGGTCGGGGTCTTCGAGCTCGGCCATTGGCGGTGGGATCGCGCGGTGGATCGGGTGGACGGCTGGGCGCTGTTCTCTCCCTCCGGCGGTTGGTAGGCTGCTCGAACTCACGGACTTGGCGGCGCTCGGGCTTCGGCTCGGGCGCTGTTCGTTGTGCTCGAGCACCGGCGCTGCCAGTGCGGGCCGGGGCCGGGGATCTGGGGCTGGGCTGTGGCTCCGATCGCGTGGGCGTGCGGGTTGCTCGCGGATCTGGTCAACGTCTCCGGCGCTGCCAGGCTGAACGCTGCAGGTGCTCGGCGCTGTGGGGTTGGGCGGTGCGGTGATCGTGGGCTGGGTGGTGGTGGTGGTCGCTGGTCGGCGTGGGCTGGGGGTGGTCGGTCCGGTCGGTCCGGTGGTGGTCGGTCGTGGTTCCGCGTCGGCTCGGGTCCGTGTGGTTATAGACTAGCGGATAGCGACAGAGTATCTGGGGGGCAGAGTAGAGAAGGGGATGAGATTAGTTAGTTGGTTGGTAGGTGAGTGTGTTTGTTTCCTCCCCCTGTGTTTCCTGTACACTTTGCCCTTGGAATCGACGTTGTTCGACTGAGGAGCCCCATGGAGATTGACAAGATCGACGCAATCAAGACGAGCGGCACGAGATATAGTGATGAAGTGAAGGAGACCGCTTTTGAGCTCTGGGCATTTGAGTGTGATCGCAACCAGCGGCGCACCGCAGCCCGGCTCAAAGAACTTCTCTCGGAGGGCGAGCCCGTTCCCACCCAGCAGGTCATCGGGTACTGGGTGCGCACCGGCGGCTGGGACTTGAAGGCGGACCAGGCCATTGCCCAGTTTGCGCCCAACCTCAGATCGCGCCAACTTTCCCGTCTCATCATGCTCGGCAACGACGCGCTTGCCACCTACGCGGACATTCTCACCGGGGTCAGCGATCGGGAGGACAGACACACGCTCCAGGCCAAGGTCACGGTGGCTCAGAGCGTGCTCACGCTGCTCGGCCTCGGGACCGCGGTCGGCAAGGGTGAGGCACCGAAGCTCTCCGTCACCCAAGAAGAGAGGGAAGATCTCAGCCTGCTTTCGCCGCAGGACCTGGCTCGTCGTCAGCGAGAAAGGATTCAGGCGCAAAAAGAGAGACCCTGAACAGGCACACTGCGCCCTTCCCCCCTCCCTTCCCCTGCGGGAAAAAGCCCCGACCGAAGCGTCGTCCTGTCAGTGATTTGTTCTTGTGTTTGTTGCAGTGAGGGGCTCGTAACCCACACTGCGTCCTCCACCGGGGCTACCGTTCTCCCGGACTTGATGCGGTTTGTCCCAAGATTCTGTTGCCGTGGCGCACGACGTGGGCCGTCTGCGGAAAGTGCTGTGGCGCTGGCTTCCCCACTCTACCTCACCTGGTTTTCATCCACAAGGTTGACAGAGCAACAACACTAGGTTGTACACTAGGGTGGTGCTGTCCTGGCAGCCGAGGGAGGACTCGTCTCGACCACCAGGCCAGCTCACTCACATTCTGGTTTCTGTTCTGGACCAAAGGTGACAAAGCGTGTTGCAAGTAGAAAGCAGGAACGAGGGAGGGAGCACAGCGTGTACTCCATAAGAGAGTTGAGCGAACTGAGCGGCACCCCCGTCAGGCGCATCCACTATTACGTGCGGCGCAAGTTGCTCCCTCCCCCGGTCCCCGCCCGCGGGCCCTTTGCCGCGTATTCCCACGAAAGCCTCCGCCGCCTCCGCACCATCAGGGAGACGGTGGACGACCGCGTTCGCCTCAGCGACCTGGTCGAGCGGTGGAACCCTGATCAGGAGCACGCCTAGTGCCTGCCGTCATTCCAGGCTTGGAGCCGTGGGGCCTCGAACTGGTCCCCTCCTTCGGCGACGGCGACGACTGGCGCTCGCGCTGGTTCTCCTGGCGCGACTCCCTCTACCGCGCCCGCGCCGAGGTGAGCGACCTGTGTGAGCGCAGCACCGAGGCCCAGGCCGAGGAGCTTGCGCTCTGTGCCGCTTCCCCTGCTTACTGGCTGGCCATGTGGGGCTGGATCGAAGAACCCCGCGCCCGAGATGGCGAAGACAGCGTGAAGCCTTTTGCCCCGTTTGCCTTTCAAGTGGATCTGTTGCAGTGGTTTGTTGCAGCCACCGAGAGCAGTCAGCCCTTCGACGGGTTTGCCAGCAAGGCCCGCGGCCTCGGCGCCACCTGGATCTTCTGCGCCGCCGCCACCTGGGGTTGGTTGTTCCGCCCGTGGCGCGGCAAGCTGGTCAGCCGCAAGGAAGACCTGGTGGACAAGCCAGGCGACCTCGACTCCATGTTCGGCAAGATGGATTTCTTCATCAACAACCTCCCCGGCTGGATGCTGCCGCAAGGGTTCCGACCGAGCGATCACCGCTTCAAGCTGCTGCTCAAGAACCCGGTCAGCGGGGCGCAGGTGGCGGGCGAGAGCACCAGCAGCAAGACCGCCCGCGGAGCCAGAGCGACGTACATCGTTTACGACGAAGCCGCCTTCATCCCGTCTTTCATCGACGTGTTCGGCACGGGCGCGGGCACCACCGACCACCGGTTCTGCGTCAGCTCCGAGAGCTTCGAGGAAGGCCGGGGCTGGTGGCTGACCTGGCACGAGGCGCGCGACCAGCAACCCACGAGCGTCAGGGAGCTCGACTGGTTCCTCAACCCCTACTTCGACGAAACGTGGTTTGAGGCAGAGCGGGTGCGCTGGAGCAACGACCCCGAAGGCTTCAACCGCGAGTACCTGCGCGATCCCTACGCGGGCAGCGACACCTTCGTCTACCCCACGGTGCGCGCGGCAGAGTTCGTGGACGAGCCGTGGAACCCGGCGTGGGTGACGCTGGTCGGCATCGACCCTGGTCGCGCCGACGACACCGCCATCGTGGTGGGCCAGTTGGATCCCACCGACGCGACTCGCGCTGTTCGCTGGGTCGACAGCTACGAGCGCAATCTCATGCCTGCCGAATGGTACGCCCACATCCTGACCGGCATCGAGCCCGAGCAAGAGGATGCCGTCGAGTGGCACAAGGCGACCGCGCGTGATCGCGAGATGCTGGAGTTCTTCAAGCAGTTGCCCACCAGCGGCGACCGCGTCAGGTTCTACATGGATCCCGCTGGTGCCCAGAAGGACATGAGCGGCCTGTCGTTCTTCGATCGCCTGGTCAGGGAGAGCAAGCGGTTGCGGCAACGACGCTTCGACCAGAAGGTTGCGGCGGGCGTCGCGCCCGACGACCTCCCGGCAGTGCGTCCGATCGTGCCGCTCTACAAGCAGTTGTTCTCGCACAACCGGCACGACACCAGGCGGCTCGCCATGCGGGAGCTTCTCATGCGCTCGTCGTTCTCCACCACCGCCGGGGCCCGTCGGTTCTACGACGCCCTGGCCAACTACCGGTTCACCAAACCCAGCGAGAAGGGGACCGGACAACCCGCGCCGATCCACGACGAGTGGAGTCATCTTGTCACCGCAGGCGAATACGTGGCTGTCATGGTCAGCCTCGGGTTGGGCACCCAGGCAACCAGCAAGGACAAGGCCGTTCCGCGATTGCGGCTCGGCCAGGGCAAACAACGGGCGGACAATTTCGTCTTCGCCCGCATAGCGTGAGGAGCAGATCGTGCCGAACTTCCAAGACCCCATGGCCACCATTCCACCCCCACCCGGCCCGCCGGGCACCAGCAGCTCTGCCGGCAACGGCGGCACCATGATCGGCTCCGCCAACGGCGGATCGCTGGACACCGGCATGTTCGTGGTCATCAACGGCGTGGCGTATCCGGTCGTGATGGGTGACGCCTCCGGTGGCACGGTCATCGGATCGGCCGACGGCGGCATGGGAAACTCCTCGTCCATCATGATGCAGAGCCCCGCACCTTCGGGTCCTCCTCCCATTTCCGGTCCTCCTCCGGGTGCGATCGAGGATCCCAACGGCGGACCGCCCTCGCCTGACTCGGTGGCCCGCAAGTACGGCGCGCCTCCCTCCCCGCGTCGGGTGCGCATGTAACAGAGGAGGGCGACCGTGGACACCTATTTCCCACCCGACACCTACGCTCCGAGTCAAACCGCGTCGCCGTTCCCGAATCCGGGAGACCCCCTGCTGCAGCTGCCTGACGAGAGCGACGCCTACGTCGGACCGTTGCCGGGGGAGAGCCCGCTTCCTCCGGTGCTGCCCCCCGTGCCGGACCTCGCCGAACCCATCGGACCCACGCCGCCGCTCTGGTACAGGAAGCCGAAGAAGCCCACGCTCGGTGACGTGCTGGCCGAGGCCCAGCGCGAGAAGGACGACCATGAGGGGCGGGTGCTCATCGCCGGTGAGATGATGCGGCGGTTGAACCTGGAAACCAACGGCATGTTCGAGCGCGACCGCGAGGGCATGGAGAGCGGGGAGATCGAACGCTTCTTCTCCACCGCCTTGCGCGACGAGCACGACCTGGTCTGCTCCTACATCGGCAGCATGGACTGGCACGTCGAGGCCCTCTTCCGCAACGCCATCGACAAGGAAGAAGCTGCGGCCAAGGAAGACCTGGCCGCCTATCTGTTCGAGGTGGAGGCTCGCCAGTTCTCCCGATCCGGGTTCGCCCACCTCAAGGTGGCGCTCGCCGACACCATCCAGAAGTACGGCATGCTGGTCGGCTTCGACGGACTCGACCCCAACAACGAGGAGGTCGGGCTGCAGATGCGACTGGTGGATCCGGCAACCGTGTTCCCGGTCCACGAGGGCGAGCGCGGGTTGCGCAACGTGTACCGCGTCTATTACGCCACCGCGTCGCAGGTCATCGGAGATTTCGATGACGGCACCGGCAAGGTCGAGAAGAAGGTGGCCAAGTTCTCCAAGGACGAGGCGGGCGGGTACGACCCGCACTTCGTCGGAGAGGTGGTGGAGTACTGGGACCGCAACTGGTGTTTGGTGGCGTTCGAGGGCGAGCAGATCCTGTTGCGCGAGCACGGGTATTGCCGGGTCCCGTTCACCATCACCTACGGATGTTTCGGTCAGCAGGGTTTCACCACTCTGCCGGACCTGGTTGCCACCGACGGCAGCCTCTTCGGTGATCGACCGCGCGGCACCGCCCGTGGCAGGGGCAATCGTCGTGACGACCTGATGCGCATCGCGCAACCGTTCCTGTGGCGGAGGGTGAAGGCCCACGACATCGAGGAGGCGGTGGGAGCTCGCCTGCTCACCGCGTTGCGCCGTTCTCTCCTGCCGCCCATGGTGGTGAAGCAGGGCGTCATCAGCGCCGCCGAGGGCGACCCCGAGATAGATCCGAACGAGGGCGGCATCACGAGGTTGCGCGAGGACGACGACATCCAGGTGCTGCCCAACCTGCCAGCGCCGGAAGTGATGAGCCCGCTGGTCGGGTTCCTCCAGCAGAACAAGCAGACCGGCATGGCAGCCGGTGTGATGGCCGGACAGAATCCTGCGGCACAGACCAGCGGCTACGCCGTGGACTCCCTCATGCAGGCGGGGTTCGATCGCTGGGCCCCGCTCGTGCTGGCGGTGGAGCAATTCCTCACCGAGCGCACCGAGTGGAGGCTCTCGCTCATCCGCGACTGGGGCGGCATTCTCGGTTTGGAGGGAAATCGCGGCACGCTCTTCATCCCGCGCCGCAACCCGAATCCGCGCACCGGCAAGGCTCCGGCGTTCGAGGTCACCCCCGATCTCCTGAAGCAGACCGGGATCAGGGTCAAGATCCGGTTGCACAAGTTCAACCCGATGAGCCTTGCACCGATCGGCAACGGCTTGGCCATCGCCAACAGCCTTGGCGTGGTGGACAAGCGCACCATGATCACCACCCTCGGCCTGACGACCGATCCGGACGGCATGCTGCAGCGCATCGAGGACGAGGCCCTGGAGCAGGTGCCGGAAGTCCTGCAGGCGCGCACGCTGCGTCGATACGTGCAGCAGGCCGAGGAGGCGGCGGAGCGCGGCGACACCGCCTCGGCGGAACAGTTGCTGGCGGAGGTTCAGTTCATCGCCGAGCAGATGCAGCAACTGCAGATGGACAAGGACATGGCGAAGCAGCAGAGCGCCATGGAGCAGGCTGCCATGGCGGCGCCGCAACCGCAGGGCATGAGCAACCCAGCCATGGGGGAACCGGTGGGTCAGGAAGGGGGGCGACCGCCCGGGAGCGGGGGGCCGCCGCCTGGAGGGTTGATGTAACATGACGGGATACACCCCGGTCTACAACGAGTTCGGCCAACTGGTCGGGTATCGGTGGAAGAACAAGTTCGGCCAGGAGCAGACCAGCCCGGTTGCGGGCGGGACGTGGGGCGCCGTTCCGGTTCCTCCCCCTCCGCCGGTTGCCCCGCGCGACATGACGCGCCGCGACCGGTTGTTCGGGGTGGCGCGCAAACAGGACCCGGCGCAACCTCCGGCTTCGCCGTGGAGCACCAACTACCAATTGACCGGAACGCCGTGGGACCAGCAGCAGCAGCAGAGCAGCAGCGAGAACCTGCCGTTGGCCAAGCAGTTGTACCAGAAGTTCGCGGGCAACGTGCAGGGCAACCTGAGCGGCAACCCGACCGACCAGGATTACACCCAGAGCGATCGCCGTTACAACGCGGCAAGCCGCGCCTGGGAGCAGACGCTCAACAAGCGGGCCGAGGTGTCGGCGCTCCAGGCCAACCCGATGTGGGCCCTGCCGCCGAGCACCGTGAGCGAGGCCGACTACAACTGGTGGGGGCAACTGCCGCTGGGGCAACTGGCGATGCTGACGCAGGGCGCGACTGGCCCGGACCGTTTCAGCGAGTCGGCCAACCGCATGGAGCGCGCCATGCGACAAACGGCCAACTCCTACCAGAACCTGGATGCCTCAACGCTGTTGGCCAACCTGTTCGGGGCAAACCGCAACAGCGCCCTCGGTCGCGCGTTCCAGACGCAGGCCGAGCCGAACTTCCGGACCGACGACAACGGGATCTTCCAGGGCATGAAGGAAGGCAAGTGGCAGTGGAGCCCGGCAAGCCAGCAGGCTGGCGTCATGCAGAGCTACCTCAACGCCATCTACGGGACGCAGTACCCGCAGGCGCAGCAGCAACCGGCCATGGACTACGTGAACCGGCTGATCAACCAATGGGCGTCGAGGCAGTACGGCAGGAACAAGCCGGGGAGCTTGATCAACTGGCTGGGCAACCAGATGGGGTACTAGGAGGGGAAGCATGTCAGGCGTCAAGGATTGGATGTTTAAGGCGAGAGGCAGGGGGGACGGGCCGTTCGGCGGTCCCGGTCCGTCGCAGGCTGGCGGCGGCGGGGGCGGCGGGGGCGGCGGGGGAGGTGGCGGCGGCGGCAACGGCAGGTCGTGCGCGGGCGACGGCGACTGCGGCCCGAACAGCGTGTGCCGCAACGGCAGGTGCAGGTCCGCCGGACCGGACGGAAACCCGGAGACCGGTGTGGACGGCAGCGCCGCCACCTATCAAGGCATGCAGAACGACATGCTGGAGTTGGTCAAAGGACTGGCCACGACCGGTGATCTCAGCAACGACGGGGTGATGGGCGATTTCCTGACCAATCGGGTGGCTCCCGCGCTGCAGCGCCAATACGACGCCTGGCGCATGGCCAATCCGAAGGTCAAGAAGAACGGCATGCTGGACTGGATGGAGACGCAACAGCCGTTCGGCGAAGGTGGTCCCGACTGGTTGACGGCGCCGGCAGACGAGCAGGCCAAGAAGAAGAAGAAACAGCAACAGAACAAGAACGGGCAACTTGATCCGGGCACGTCGCCCCAGCAGTTGGCGGACTGGTTGTATCGCGACGGGATCGGCAACTACATCGACCTGACCGGGTTCGGCCAGGGCAGCACCCGCTGGAGCGGGTTCTAGGAAGGGAGACAAGCGATGCCTTTCGATCCGCGAAACACCGACCCGGGCGGCATGGGGGGGAGCTGGTTGACCGCACCCGCGACCGCACCGGTGATGAACGACGTAGCGGCTGCCGAGGCGCAGGATCCGTACAACTACCCGCTGACGCCTCAGACCTCCACCGGTTCCGCCATGCCCGAGTGGCAGCGCAAGGGATTCCCCTCGGAGGAGGCGTACCTCGCGGCACTGCAGATGACGCAGGCGCGCGAGTCGGCGCCGCTGCCCGAGTGGCAGAGCATCAGCCCGCAGGTCAACGCAGCGGTGCCGGGCACCCCAGGGTTCGGCGGCGACATGGCGAGCGACACCAACATCAACTACATGCGACCTGGCAGCGCGACCGATCAGGCGATGAACGACATCAGGTTCAACACGCAGGCGTCGGGCACCGCGCCGCTCGGCAACGTCCCCGGGGACCAGGACCTGACGTGGGCGCTTCGCGCATTGCTCAACACCCCCACTCCCGGCAACCCGACCTACGGACGGACGTTCGGCAACGGCGGCGGCGCGGCGCCTCCCGCCACGGTGTGGGACACGGGAGCGCCCCCGCCGCCAGCCACGGTGTGGGACGGACCCACTCCCGGCAATCCTGTCTACGGACGCACGTTCGGCGAGGGGAACGACATCCCGTTTGATGTCGAGCGGAACGCTCGGTTGCTGGAGGAGCAGTACAAGCAGCGCACAACGCAGCCAGGCAACCCTGTCTACGGACGGACGTTCGGCAACGGCGGTCCCGCTGCGCCGCCGCCGGTCAACCAAGACCCGCGAAACACGGGCGGCACATGGACGACCAACCCCAACAACCCCAACTCCTATTACATCACCGGAGACGTGTACACCGGGGAGCGGCGCGGCAATCCCGAGGGTTACGCCACCGGGTTCACCAACAACAACAACCTGACCGAGGACGCCGTGACAGGCTACCTCTCGTTGGAGAACAACCGCCCGCGCGGCATGGCGCAGATGGTGACGCCGACAACGCGGCCGTCGGCCCCGCCTCCCGGCATTCGTCCGAACGACGACCCTGTGTCGCCGAGTCTGCCGCCGAGCGCGCCGCCGCCCCAAGGCCCGGTGACCCAGGTGGTGGTGGACGGCAACGGCAAGGTGGTGGCCGAGAAGATCACCCTTCCCGACGGACGCAACGTGTGGAATATCCCGGACCTCGGTCGCAACGGGCAGCCGTCGAACAACTTGCAGCCAGCCGCCCCCGGCGACATCACGGTGAGCCCTGGCGAGTGGACCACGCCGGACGGGTTCCTGCCGCCCGACTGGTTCACGCAGGGCACGGACGGACGACCGGCGCCGCAGTTGCAGGACCAGCGACCGAGCGTCAACGTGGCGCAGTTGGTGCGCGACAAGCAGGCCGAGATCATGGCCAAGGCGAAGAAAGGACGGTAACCGATGGCAGACATGGCGTGGTTCAATTCTCTGACTGCTCAGGGCCAAGCAAATATCACGGGCATTTATGATGATGCTGTTGCGCATTTTCTGGAGGGCGGTGTTCCTGAGGAGAACATTCCAGATTTGGCGGAATGGTTGGCAACAGTTGATACGGCAGATGGGGAGTTGTGGGCACAGGGAAAAGAGTCGTTGCGCAACGACATCAAAACAATGTACACGGACCATTTTGAAGACGACAATGGATCAACCTCTGAAAATGCTGGTCCGGCTTCGAAAAAGACTGACACATCAACAACAACAACGACGACAACCGGCACCGGCAAGACGCCACCAGGAACGCTCGGTGGCAGGTTTGGTCCCAACGATGACCCGGGCGGCATGGGCGGGTCGTTCGGCACGCCCGACCCCAACGCCAAGCCAAAGGTGATCACACCTCCCGGTGACAAGACGCAAAACCCCGGCGGCGGGGGCGGTGGCGGCGGGGCAACCGGCGGCGGCGGTGGCAGTTACGGTTCGGGCGGCGGTTACGGATCGTCCGGATCGGGAGCGGTGGCGCCGAGCAGCAACTACCCGGTGTTGCCGATGACCGAACTGCGTCGTCGCATGCTGCAAAACATGAGCGCCGTCTACGGCAGGCCGATGGGAGGGTTCCCCACGCCTCCTGGCGGCTGGGATCCGCGCATGGAGGCCATGTTCACGACCGGCGCGTTCGAGCCGCAGCAGGCAAGCCAAGAGCAAATCGATGCCTACAACAACCGGCCGAAGCCGAGCCTGCCGCCGCTGCCGAGCCAGAAGGGCAGCGCGATGCAGAACGCACCCAAGCCGCGGTCGAGCCAAGCCCCGGCAAGCACTGCCGGCACCGTGCCGCCCATGCCGCAGGGGCCGAGCCAGCAGAGCATCCAGCAGCAGATGCAGGCGAGCGGATTGCCGATGCGACCGAATCAGCCGTTGACCCCCGAGCAGTTGGCAGCGATGAGGGAAGAACTCAAGAAGAACGGCGCCATCCTGGAGAACTGGCCGAGGTCAGCAGGGCCGCGCATGCCGAACAGCATGCCGACGATGCCGACGACGCTTGCACCGGGATCGCCGATGAAGCCGCCGTTTATCGATCCGGCCAACCAGCAGTTGGGCGCGCGACCCGGTGCATCGGCGCTTCCCACGTCGTACCAGGACCTGCTCAAGAAACTGCAGGGAATGTAAGGAGCCATCATGTCGGTGCCCACCCAGCCTTCTGTCCTCACGGTCGAGCAATGGAACGCGGATCCCGCCAACGCGGGCTACCGCATGTACATCACTGAGTCCGGGGACACCGCGATTCAGTACGTGGGGCAGACGGCTGAGTGGCAGAAGGTCGGTCCGATGCCGGAGCAGCTGGCGATCGCCAGCCAGGTGGGGACGCCGACCGACACCTACGGCGGGGTGGTCACCGAGATGCAGGACGGAGCGTCGGTCAGCCCAGGCGGACCGCGCACGCCGGAGGCCACGGCGGCGCTGAACGCGCCGGGGGTGGGCAGGGAGACCCCGGCGGAACAGTGGGACCTGAAGTACGGGCTGGACCAGACCGGAAACGAGTTTGCCCCCAAGGAGCAGGAAGGCGACCCCGGGTTGCTCCGTTACCTCTGGATGGACAACCAGATGCGACGGATCGCGGGCGACAACGGGTTCGATGCGGGAGATCTGAAGCCGACGAACCTGATAAGCGGGGCGCTGGGCGGGTTCGGCGAGGCGCTCGACCAGGGCCGCCGCCGCACGGTGGAGGCGCTTGGCGATCAGGCGTACAACAAGATGGCCGGTCAGGAGACGGACCGCGGTTTGCTCGGCACGCTGGCGGCGCCGGCGCTCTGGGGGTTCGAGCAACTCAACAAGATCAATCTCAGCGGGCAGACGGAGGGCCAGATCGGCGAAGGCGGCGGTTTCTCCGATTGGCTGGCCGACCCAGCGAACGAAGCACAAATCAAGCAGATCTACGAGAACGGGTACAACGGGTTCTCCGGCGGTGATGCGCTGTGGGAATACTTCGTGAGCGACAAGACGACCGGTCAGCGCGCCGTCCTGGACATCATGAACGATCCGTTGACGTACCTGACGCTCGGCGCCGGCGAGGTGGCCAAGCTGGCCAAGCCTGCCAGCAAGGCGGCGACCAAGGGGTTGCAGGCGATCGGCGCCACGCCGGAGGTGGCGGAGGCCATCGGCAAGGGTGTCGGCACCGGCCTGCAGAAACTCCCCTACATCACCGACCCGACCGAGCTGGTGTTCCCGGCGCTGGGCAAGGTGGCGCAGAAGACGGGGCTCAGCAAGGTGGGGGCGAGCATCGCCGCCAATCCCACGTTGAAGAAGCTCAACCCGCTGGCTGAGACCGAGGCGAGCAAGCTGCGCACGGAGATCAGTCGGGGCGAGGACGCGGTGGCGAACCTGCTTCGCAACATCTCGGATGACCCGAACGTGCGCATGGCCGGGCAGGAGGTCAACGAGCTGCCCGTGACATTGGTGGACCACCCGGAGCAAGCGGGGCAGTTGCTGATCTTCGACCCCAACACCAACGAGTACATGGCCGTGGACAACGACGGCCTGATGCGGGTGGTCGAGAACCTGAAACGAGTCTCGGGCCAGGACTACAGGTTCACGCTCGACAACCGCCAGAGCAACTCGTTGAACGTGAACCTCGGCGAGATCCTGTTCGGGGTCGCGCCGATCCGCACCGTGGACCAGATGCTGGAGACCACCAACTGGCGGCAAAAGGGCGCGGCGTTCGAGCGCTACGTGGACCTGTTGATCTCGCGGTTGGACAAGGCCGGCCCGGTCGAACGGCAGCAGATCATCGACAACCTGTACCGCTACGCCAACGACCTGGCGCGGGGCGGCAGCGAGAACGGCAGGGTGTTCACACCGCAGCAGGGAGCGGTGGAAGCGGCCAGGCGCATGGACACCTACGATGCCATGCTTGCCAAGAGCGGTTACACCGACGCCAAGCAGGTGATCCACGGGCAGATGGCGGAGGACCTGCGGCAGAACGCTTTGGCTTTCGGTTACGTCAGGCCGCAGGCGCCACGGGAGTCGGCTGATCTGGCGGCGCGTCGGGCTGCAGCCGCTGCTGCCGCCGCTCCTCCGCCCGCCGCCGCTGCTCCCGCGCCGCGACCGCAGACGCTCGGCGAGGCGGGATTCACCGCTCGCCATGTCCCGCGTCCCGGTTTCCGCAACATGTTCAACGGGAACACCGAGACCTACGGCATGTTCGTGGAGGGTCCGGACGGCGAGAAGTACTGGATGGTGGCGACGCGTCGCCGAGGGAGCGGTGACCCCGCCGTGGCCTGGACGCCGGACGACCCGGCGTTCGACGGCGACGCCGTGTGGCACGTCTATCGCGCCGACCCAGACACCGGCAGGATCACGCGGGATCGGTTGACCGGCGCGGGCCGTGGCGCCCCGCCGGTTACGCGCGCCGACGCTGAGCGTGCGATCATCGACGACGCGATTCCACCGGCAGCGGCGCCACCCCCGCCACCGCCGACCGCAGCAACCGGAACTCCATCGCCGACCGCTGCCACACCAGCGCCGCGACCAGCGCCAGAGCGCGCTCCTGTGCTCCCGCAGCACGAAGCGGTGACCAGGGCGTTCGAGGAGCGCGGTTTCCAGGTGATCCCCGGAGATCGAGAACGCGGTGCCAATGGAGAGTGGTGGACGTTTGACAACAGGGGCCGAGCAACCGGCGGGTATCGTCAGTCCTATCAGGTGATCGCACCCGACGGGACCGTCTACGAGTTCTCGGTGTTTGCAACATCTGACAACTTGCTGCCGCCCAATCAGGACCTGTTGTCGATCAGAGGCTCCGTTGTCGGTGAAGCCAAGGTAAGTCATCCGGACGGCCGATACGGCACTGGCGAGGAGCTGCTCAGCAGATACGGAACCAGAACATTCGATTCGATCATCGATTTGGTGGGTAGGGTGACGAGCCATGCGGCGGACAACACGCGCGCCGCCGCTCCTCCTGCTGCCGCCGCTGCTCCTTCCCCTGCCGCCGCGGCGCCGTACACGGGGGCGTTGCGAGAGGCGACCGACGAGACCGTCACGGTGGGCAGCGTGGAGTTCGACCCGTTCCCCGCCGGTCAAGCTCGACCGGTGTTCCTGGAAACCCCGCACGGAACGATCACGCGAGTGGTGCTCACGAACTACCAGGGCCAGCGCGTGGTGGTCATGATGGTGTGGTCCGATCAGTTCGATTCGTGGGTTCCGGTGGACAGGATCGGGTCAGTCGGATTCGAACTGGCTCCCAACATGGCGTCAGACGAACTGACAACCATGATGCGCAACCTGTCGGATCAGATCGACGACGCATTCGAGGAAATTGACGAGGACCTGATCGACACGCTGGTTCCGGCATGGGAAGCGGATCCGGAGGGTGCGGCGTCAATCCTGGACAGTTTCATCTTCGGCAACGCAATGGCTCCGGGAGCGCAGCGACCGCGCATGGTGAACGTGATCAACGAGGAGTTTTCCGGCAGACCCGGTGCTGCCCCTGCTGCCCCTGCCGCGCCACCGACCCGTGAAGCAGCCTTCCGTGATTTGGCGAACGGGCAGCGCGGTGAACCAGAACAAGCCATGCTGCAAATTCAGAGTATATCCCCAGGGCTGTTTGGTTTTCTTGCCGAGCATGTTGGGGACTTGACACATCGTATGGCTCAGCAACCGTATGCCAGCGCTGGGACGGCCTGGGCACTTGAATATGTTCGACCAAAAGTTGGACGTGCCATTGATGCGCTTACGAGTGCCTATGGTTATGCACGAGAGGTTGCCGAGAACGACGTCAACAACTTTGCTTCTATGCAAGCCAGAGGGGGACTACCGGATGGTGTCACCACGCTGGATCAGTATAGGCAGTTGATTCGTGATGCAGGACAGCGGTACGCGGACTTGCATCGACAACTCCCGGTCTACAACAGAGCGCAGCAATTGGCACGCGATGCTGCGGTCGCGCACGGCGAGATGCGGTTTGACGACGAACTAGCATTGCTCCGCGAGTTGGAGGGGCTGTACCAGAACGTTGACGAGTGGAACCGCGTTGCCGGTTCGTACGACCCCAATTTCGAGGCAACGCCGCAGGCTGCTCGTGGTGCCGATGCTCCCGCGGCCGAAACTCCACCAGCACCGGAACCGACAAGGACCGAGCCGCGCGCGCGCGGCACGTTCGAGGAAAACGGTTTTACCGCCGAATCCAATCCGGCCACCGATATCGAAACCAGTCGCAGTCCCAGCGGCGGTTACGTGGTGCGACAGGGCTATCGGATCACCGGTCCTGACGGTCGCCGTTACCTGATGACCGGGGAGCGGACGACGCCGACCGACGAGGGCATCGACATACTCAACGACCGGCGCACCGAGTGGCGCGGGTTCATCGTCGAGGACGACGGCACGTTGCTGCCAATCGACATGATGACCCTGCCAAACGCCCGCAATCGCAGGAGCGGCGGCTGGACGCTCTCCACGGTGCGCGAGCACATCCTGAATCACAACCTCCGCGGCGACTCGCGGTACACGCCGGGAGAGGCTGCAGCGCGTCGCGTGCTGGGCCAGGGGCGAGCGCGCGTTGACGCCGACGGCAATCCGGTGCGACTGACCGGGACGGCGGAGAGCAACGGGTTCACGGTCCGCGGCGGTCCCGACGCCGAGCCCCGCGAGATGGACGTGAGCCAGACGACGCAAGACCAGTTCGGTGCCTACGTGACCCATCAGCGCGTGCGGGTGTTGGCGCCGGACGGGACGAGGTGGGTGCTGGTGGGGCGGCGAGTCACGCCGGACCTGAGGAACGCGGCGCCCGCGCTGGACCCGGACACGGTCTGGATCGCGCACCGTTACGGCGACGACGGCTACAGCATGTACCCGGTGCAGGCGGACATCCCGTTCGACGGAGCCAACCCCCGGTTGCAGGGCTATTCGTACCAGACGGCGATGGACATCTTGATGAACGAGGCGCACCACGGGGACGCCATGTTCGGGCTGGGTCGGGTGTCGCCGACCATTGATCCGGCTTTGATTCCCGACGGCGTGGACCCGACTGCCGCGCAGGCGCGACAGGCGGCGCGGGCGGCAGGAGCGCAACAGCAGGGGCAACCGGTATCGACCTATCAGGGCTTCGAGTGGCAGAACGAACGACCGGCTCTCCCCGGCGCCGACGGCGAGCCCGGATGGCGCGACACGGCGCTGGTGGCCGACGACGAACTGAGAGATCTGGATCAGTCGATCGGCAGCGAGACGCTGGGCGAGTTCGCGGTCCGGACACGAAGACGGTTGCTTGAGGTGCGTCGTGCCATTGACGAGCAGACGGCGCAGAACCTTGATCCCATGGACGACCCGCGGGTGGCGCAGTTCATGGACGAGTACGGGCCGGACGGCCTGGGCCTGATTGCGGACCCGGAAGACCTGCGCACCATGCCCGACGAGATCATCGACGTGGTGGCAACGGCGATCTCCCGTCGCCAACTTGAGATCAGCAAGGGCGTGCGCAACGCCGCCGGGCAGGTCGTCACCAAGCCGGTGTTGGGCTCGATGCGCTTGGCTCGGGCGCTGGAGAAGTACGACAAGATCACGGGCTTCCTGAAGGGGAGCCAGTTGTACAACTGGGCCAACATCCTGCCGTTCGCGACCAAGCAGTTGGTGGGCAACGGGAACAGCATCACCATCACGCATGGCGTCAAGGGATTGAAGGCATATCTCAGCCCGAAGGACTGGCGGCGCATCTACCGGCGCGATGTCAAGGGCATTCTGTCCCCGGAGAAGAGCGAACTCGACCTGATGCTGGAAGGCTACGGATTGCCCGTCGGCAACAGGATCCGGCAGAGCACGCGCACTGGTTCGCTGGGCGCGGTGAAGTTGCTGCAGAAAGAGGAGAGCCAGAACGCGCTGGCCAAACTCCTAGCGCCGGACGAGCTGCGGGTGATCGGCCAGATCTTCGACACGTCCTTGCGCGAGACGGTGTTCAAGATCTACGCGAAGCCTAAGCTCGTGGAGCTCAAGTTGGCGATTCGACAGCATGCGTTCGACCAGGCGCAGCGGTTCGACGTGGCGGTGTCGCGCCAGGAACTGGACGCATTCTTCGACATGCTGGAGCGCCAGCACCCGAGCAAGGGGTATTCCCCGGCAACCCTGCGCCAGCAGCTGATGTCAACGTACGAGTACCTGGCGGTCGGCAACGCTCCGGGCAGGGTGGACGAGTGGGCGGAGCGCGTGGCCCGCGACTACCTCGGCGGGAAGATGGGTGACAGCGCGACCGGGTTCGACGGTTTGAGGGCGATCAAGCTCGGCGCCGAGGACGAGATGGAGCGGATCGGGTTCCGGTTCGAGGAACGAAACATCGACGCGGTGCTGAACCGCCTGGTGTTCTACCACTACTGGAGCTCGCGCGCCGGACTGTTGTACGGTCGCGAAATGCTGCGCAAGCCGGCCCTGGCCGTGGCCTACTACCGAGCCATGGAGGGGCTGAAGCAGGAGGCGGAGCGGGACAATTACCCTGAGTGGTTGCGCGGCTGGCTGCAGATGATGAGTTCGCCGGCGGGGTTCACCACGTATCTCAACCCGGCATCGACCCTGAACACGATGTTGACGTTTGCCGAGGCGGAGTTCCGCGACGAGGGCGGGAGCGTCAGCGATCTCACGACGCTCGGCAATTGGGTGGACAAGAGCCCGGTGCAGGTCAACCCGTTGCTGGCCAGCATAGCGTACTGGGCTGGCGCGCTGGGTTCGGATGCCGCCATGCCCAACATCACCGGCGGTTTCAGTTCGATCAACAAGGACGCGCTGGACCTGGTCAACCTGTTTCGCACGAACGTGCAGGGCAAGCCGCCGCTGTCGCAGAACTTCAACATCACGCCGATGCTGCAGAACCGGGTGGCCAACCTGATCACGACCTGGGCGAACAACGCTGGGATCGACACCAACCTGGTGGAGAAGCGGAACCTCAACGCCACGCAGATCACGAACCGCAACTGGTTCGTGCAGCAGGTGCTGATGGAGAGCGACCCGGAGCTCACGCCGGACGAGGTGGCATTGGTGGCCAGCCAGATCCAGGACGACGTGGACAACCCCGTGGTGATCGAGGCGATGAAGCGGGCGGGCAGAGTGCCGTTCCAGGGCGTGTACAGCACGGATCCGATGACCGAGGGCGGATTCGGCGCGGTGCTGGGCGGGTTCCTCAACACTCAGTTGAGCCCGTTCGCCCAGGTGACGAGGCCGTCGTTGAAGGTGGCCAACCAGGCGTTGCGCAAACAGGGCCGCGAGGAGGGCGGGGTCCCGCAGGAAATGCTGAACACCGCCTATCTGCAGAACGCGGTGGCGACGCAGGCCAGTCCGGACGACCTGCGGTTCGAGCAGGTGGTGGACGGGTACTACGACATCGGCAGCGAGAACCAGCAGCAGGCGGAGCGTCTCTACCAGCAGATCCGCGACGGCAAGCCGCAGGAAGCGGTGCTGGCCAACGGCAAGTTGTGGTCCGTCGAGGAGATCATGGCGATGACGCCAGATCGCAGACAGGACCTGGCTCGCGTGGCGCTGTACGACGCCGGGTTGTGGGGCGAGCTGCAGACCTTGTGGAAGACCAAGGACGCCTACGAGGCCCAGCATTCGGAACTCAAAGACTACTGGGAATTCAAGGACGTGGCGCTCAACACGCCGGGCGGGGTGGAGGCCTGGGCCCGCGACATGATGCAGCGCAATGTGGATTTCCGACGTTACGTGGAGCAGGAGATCCGGTTCAACCCGAGCATGAAGATACCGGGCAAAGACCGGACCAAGATGTTGCTGGGCACCGCAGCCTATCGCGCGGCGATGAGCATCCCGGGGAGCATTTACGAGACGGAGCAGACCGGACGCAACCTCGGGCCTTATGGCCCGTCGATCGCCGGCGTGATCCCGGGATTGACTGCGTCACAACAGGCGGGGCTCGGCATAGCAGGGGGCGGCGACTCCGGGTCCACCTCCGACAGCTTCGAGCAGTACAAGACCGACGTGCGCAAGGACATCGACAATTTCGCGGCGATGGTCGAGATCATGAACCAGTACGACGCTCAGAACGGTCGGCGCGAAGGGACGACGGTGAACCAGTACGTCGGTCGGCTCCTGAACGGGAAGGAGGGCGGTCGACTCCCGAGCGACGTGTACGACCTGATCGACGAGACGTTCGGTTACGTGTTCCCGACCAAGCAGACGCTCAAGCAGTACCTGATCTGGATGGGCGATCCGACGGCCAACCCGACCGGCGACGGGTCGGTTGATCTGTTCCTGGAGTGGGACTCGATGGAGCGCGCGCGGCGGGCGTTGGGCAAACCGGACGCGGAGGGGATGGCCGACGGCGCGCTGAACCGCAACACCGTCTACGGCAACAAGCGATTGGTCCGGGCGGCGGACGGGAGCGGTTGGTCGTTCGTCGATGCCAGCGAAGCGGATCCCGGGCAACCGGTGCCCATTAGGCCGGTGGTGACCACCTCGGCCCCGCAGTTGCTGCTGAACCCGGACAACGCCTACCAGACGTTGGCCGAGGTTCCTCCGGGATTGCCATTGGAAGTGGTGACGGAACAGGACGGCTGGGTGCTGGTGGAGACGCCGGACGGCGTCCAGGGTTGGGTGCAGGCGTCCCAGGTGATGCGGGCGGCATGAGCATGATGTTGACCAGAGGTGCGAAAACGGTGATTAGCGTGAGGGAAGGGCACAGGCCCGCACAGGAGGAGGACCGATGGAACAGGAACTGACGCCAGCCGCAGCGGAGCAAACGCTAGAGATAGCGCCGCCAGCGATTGCCGAGGATGTCCCGCCTACCGGGGAGGAAGCCTTCGACGCCGAGGGCAACCCGCTAGCCGTGGCCGATCCGTCGCCGGTCGTTGAGTCGGGTGACGAGCAGCAGCAACCCAAGCCGGACGCGATCCAGGCTGAAACGGCGTTGCAGCAACTGCTGCAAGAGCGGATCGAGTTGCAGCAGGTGCTGGAGCAGGCCGAGCAGCAGCGGGCCCAGGCGGAAGCCGAGGCTTACTGGAACGCCTACGAGAAAGATTTGAACGAGTGGTTCCAGAGCGCGAGCAAGGTTGTCTACGGCAACTCGCAGAACGCTTTTGACCAGTCGGCGTACATCCAGAACGAGATGGGCAAGCTGCAGGCGCAGTACGCCCACGGGCAGAAGCAGTTGAGGGAAGCTCGCGAAGGGGCGATCCTGAGCGAGATACAACGGCAGCAGTATCCGAAGTACGTGGCCCAGGTGGCGCAGTCCTACGGGTTGCCGCCGGAGGCGATGAACGATTTGCTCCATCTGCCGAAGGGCACCATGGAGAAAGAGGCTTCGCGATTGGCCGCGGTGTATCACACCATCCAAGGGCTGTATCGCGAGAACGACCAGTTGAAGCGCAGCCGCGCAGCTCAGGCCGTTGGCGGTGTGGCACCGGGCGGCGGGCGTGCGGCAGGCGGACGCATCAAGGCAGGGAGTCGCGATCATCTGTTGGCTCTCTGGGGCAAAGGAAGGTAGAAGGTCATGGCTAAGACGAATTTCGGGGGGACGCTCCTCAACCCGGTCGGTGCGAACACCACCGGCTGGACGATCCCGAGCGACAGCATCATTCGCAGCGTGGCGTCGTGGGCCGATGCCCTTGAGCCGCGCCGCACCCCGGTGCTCACCCGCTGCGGCAAGGGCAAGGCGATCGACCAGATCAAGATCGAGTGGGGCCAGAGTTACCACACCGCGGTGAGCGGCAAGCTCGGCGCGACGGTGACCACCACGGACGGCACCTCCATCACACTTGACACCGGCGAGGGCAAGCTCCTCCAGCCGTGGATGGTGCTTGAGATCATGGACTGGGCGGACACCGGCAAGACCCGACTCAACTACGACAACCGCGAGGAGGTCGTGGTGACGGCCATCAGCGGTGACACCATCACGGTGCAGCGCGAGGCCAACAACACCAAGAAGCACGAGAGCGCCAACGGCCAGTACTGGGCGGTGGCAGGCGTGGCGATGCCGTACAACACCGACTTCGCCCTTTCGCCGTTCACCCGCGGTGACCTGATCTACAACCACCCGCAGCGGTTTTACGCCGAGGTGGCGGCGGACGTGGCGGCGCGCAACACCCCGACCTACGAGACCAGCGGCGACCAACTGCTCAAGGATCTTGAGGAGCAGACCATGCTCCTGAAGTACTACCTGGAGCGGTCGATCGTCAGCGGCGTCCGACAGTCGGGCGATGCTGCGGCCACCGGCGCCTCGACCAACCAGAAGCCGTACAAGATGGGCGGCATCGACTACTTCATCACCAACCACAGCGGCCGGGTGCTGAACCTCAACGGCAAGACCCTGTCGGCCTACGATCTTGAAGGCCACCTCCGCGACATGTTCAAGGAGGTTGACGACGGCGGCGCCAAGACCCTGCTCATGGGTGTGGACACCGCGTCGATCTTCGACTCGTTGCTCAACCCGATCCGGCAGGCGACGGTCAACGACACCAAGGTTAACCTGGTGGTGGACTCGGTCCGCTTCCGCTGGGGCACGCTGGAGATCATGCCGACCCAGCACATGCCGGAAGGCATGATCCTGTTCGTTGACTTCAAGGACATCAAGGTCCACCCGTACAAGGGGGTGGCCTGGTCCACGAAGACCCTGGCCACCGACGGGCCGTACGACAAGATGGCCGTGTTCGGTGACTACACGATCTCGGTGGACAAGGTCCAGCGCATGGGCAAGATCTACGGGTTCGACATGAACCTCGACAACTACCCGCGCAAAGAGTTCTTTTAGCAGGTGAGGAGGACCACGATGGCTAAGCAAGACGTGAAGGCCGAGGCGGTGGAGCAGGAGGTTCCTGCTCCGCCGCAGGCGCCGGTCAAGACCAAGGCCGAGCCGCGATACCCGGTGGTGTACTACAACCCGATGGTGATCGACGAACGATTCGTCAAAGGGGACAGCGTGTACGCCCTGAGATTCCGGTTGGGCCGGTTTGTGGCGAGCAACGAGGAGGAGGAACAGGCGGTGCGCAAGGCGCTCTCGATCTACGGTCCGGACAAGCCCGACCTGTGGAAAGGGGACGACATGCGCAATCTCTGGACCTGCAAGAAGACGGGGTTCACCACCGGCAACGAAGCGGCCAAGGAAACGTACCAGGAGCGACGCGAGAACTAATCGCGAGCGAGGCTCGAAAGGAGCAGCCAATGGCATTCGCAGCAACCCCACTCAAGAGCGTGACCTTGTTCGAGAGCAAGGCGCGGACCGCCGACGAGAACAGCGCGGCCATGAACAACTACGCCTACCGCGGTGTGCAGGTCATGGTCAACATCAGCGCCGTCACCGCCTCCGGGGCGGGCACCTACACGTTGCAGGGCTATGACGAACTCAGCGGTACCTGGTTCGACGTGCTCGCCTCCGCGAGCAAGGGCGCAGCCGGGTTCTTCACGCTGACCGTGTACCCGGGAATCGCCGCGGCGTCGAACGCCTCGGCCAACACCGTGCTGCCGAAGAAGTGGCGACTGGCTTGGGACCTCACCGCAGGAACCGGTCACACCTTCTCCGCGGCGGCAACGCTTCTTCCGTAAGGCGCGAGGCGCGAGGAGAACCCAGCAATGGCTACGACTCGCGCCGACCTGCGCCGCTGGGTGGGGCGGCTGGTCGGCGATCTGATCGTGTGTACCGCCACCGACGCGGGGACCACGACGACCTTCATCGACAGTCGCAACCTGGCGACCGAGAACAACTCACTGGTGGGGCGGCGGGGATTCATCTCTTCCTCCGCCGCCTCCGCCAACTCCGGCCTCACGGTGCGCATCACGAGCAACGTGAAGACGGCGCGCTCGGTGTCGTTCGAGCCGGAGCTGCCTGCCGCCACCGCGCAGGGCGACGTGATGGAGCTGTACCACGAGCGCGGCCTCGGTCCCACGCCTGAGGAGATCCACGCGGTGCTGAACGACTACATCGGCAGCGTGAAAGATCTGGCGCTGACGGAGGTTCAGAGCAGCGGCGCCGAGTTCGACAGGCACGCCCCGGTCATAGCGATCGATGCAACGTGGGGCTGGTTCAGCGGCGCGGACTGGCGCGACGATTGGGAGCTCTGGCATCCGGTGCCCCCGGCTGATCTGCGCATCAACGTGCCGGGCCGAACGGTGGAGATCACGAATCGGTCGGCGTTGGTGGCCGACTCCCGCATGGTGCGATTGCGCGGCCAGGTCGAGGACGGGGCGCTGACCAGCGACACCTCCACGACCAACGTGGATGCGGAGTGGTTGGCATACCAGGCGGCGGCTCAGCTCATGATCTCCATGGCGCACCGGGCGCACGACCCAGCACAGGTGGAGCGGCGGGCCCAGTACTTCCAGAGTCTGGCTGACCAGCGCCGGCCCAAGGTGCGGGCGAGGTTCTCCGGCAAGGCGGTCAAACTGTGACCCATCAACCGGAGCAGACACTCTGGAAGACTGTCTGGCTGGGACGGGCCGATGACGACGCCGCCGACGGCTGGCTCCCTGTCGAGGGCGAGGTGCGCACGTCGCAGCTGGCCGTGTTCGAGCGGAAGGTGACGATCGGCGACGCCAGCAAGGACAGCGACGACTACATCTCGTCGTGGATCCAGGGCGACTGGAGCGGGGGCGGCCAGATCCTGGATTTGGCGGAGGGCGTCGAGGTCAACAGGTTCTGGTGGGGAGAAGCCGAGACCCGGTTCGTCAACCAGACCGCCCTGCCGCCGTTGGTCGGCAAGAACGCCGTGGCCACCAACGGGAACGTGTGGCCGCTGGGCGACCTGTGGTCGCTGCAGACCGGAGACATCGCGAAGTTCGCGGTGGCGTACGCGGTGGGCGGCGTGTATTACGTCACGCTGTACGACCCGTCAACCGACACCTGGTCCGCCGGGGCAAGCCAGACGTGGGCGGGCCCACCGGTGAGCAAGCCGGTGGCGTTTCGCGGCAAGGCAGATCCGGCAGTGACCTACCTGGTGGTTCCACTGGGAGGGGCCGAGGTGACTGCGGGCGGGACCCAACAAGCGTACGGGCTGTTGCACCTCGGCAGCAACGGCGCGCTGGTCAGCAGCGTGGTGAACGTCGCTGTTGGCGGCAACACCGAAACCTCCGCTGACGGCGCTCCTGCCGCCACGTTGCTCCTGGCCGACGAGGGGCGGTTGCTGGCAATGGACAGAAAGGGGCTGATGTGGTCCGCCGCGGACTGCAGTTCTGCCAAGTGGGGCAAGCTGTGGAACCCGGAGGGGCAACTCGACGGCGCCGGTGCGTTGCAATTCGACATGAGCCAGAAGCCGAAACGCCTGGTCTCGTACATGAACCGCAACGGCGAGCCGACGCCGATGCTGGTGACCGACGAAGGAGCCTGGTACCTGTGGTCGAAGGAGGGGAGCAGTTACTGGGTGAAAAGCCACATCCAGTACCCGCCGCACCCGGACTTCGGAAACGGCGTGGCAGTCTGGCGACCGGGCGAGGACCTGTGGATGACCGCCGGCGTGGACTGCGTCCGCCTCACGTCTGCCAACGTGGTGGTGCCGATGAGCGGACCGTCGCGCGACGACGGCATGCCGCTTGAGCGGCGAGGACTGATCAAGGACCTGGTTCCGGAGATGAGTTGCCTGTTCGCCCTGATCGACGGCGACAGCAGCAGCGGCCAGAGCCAGACCTGGGTGGAGGATGGCGGCCTGTACAACGACGACGCGCCGTATTTCTCGGCGGGCAAGAGCTACCCGAGCTTGATGGCCTTCACCGGGACGGGATGGCACACGCTGTGGTCGCCTGAGGGCGAGACGGCGACGTTCACCTGGGGGGTCCTGAGCAAGCTGAACAAGGGGTATCGGTTGTGGTGGGGGATGAGCGACGGCAGCGTGCGGTGGTTCAAGTTGCGACGAACGTTCCACAACCCGCGCTCGGGTCTCGATCTGACCAACGGTTCCGGTGTGGACGAGTACGCCTTGACAGGATACTTGGAGACGGGGCGGTTCGATGCGGCGATGCGCGGGTTCGACAAGATCGCCTCGCACGTCGTGATCTATGCTGACTATGCCTCCGCCAAGGAAAAGATCATCGTGCAGTACAGAACCGACCAGATTCCCAACTACAAGGATCTGGGCGTGGTCACCGCCAAAGGCAAGACAAGCATACCGTTCAATGTGGTTGACGAGTTCAGTGCGGGCAGCCAGTTCAACTGGATCCAGTTCCGGATCGAGCTGCAGCGAGACCCGTCGGACGTGACGCGCACGCCGATCCTGGATTCGTTCGTCCTGCACTTCGTCAAGGTGCCGCAGAACACCGCGTCGTTTGTGTTCACCGTGCCGCTGCCGAAGCGGGACTGGATGGGCAAGAGCGCCGGCGAGATCGTGCGTCACCTGAACGGCCTGCTCGAACACGGCGGTTTCATCAAGTTCGTGCATGGCGCCGGTTGGGACGACGACGGCGAGACAACCAAGGTGTACCGGGGCAAGGTTGCCGGCATCAGTGGCGCCGACGCGACCGGCGAAGACTATTCAGGGGCACGCACCGTCAACTTCATCGCATTGCAGGAGGAGGCGTAGCGATGCCGAGCAAGCCGAGTCCATCCGCCCCGATCAAGGGGCTGCCCCCCTTGCCGAAGATGGGCGGTCGGTACAGCCGACCGGTGCCCCTGCGCAAGGTGCCGACCAGGCCGATGGGCCCGAGGATCTACAAGCTGGGCCAGAAGCCGCGTCGCATGACCGGTGGTCCGGGCGAGCCGCCCATGGGGTTCGTGACACCGCACACATCGAAAACGGAATGGGTGGTCTATTGGGCGCTGGCGAAGGTGCTGGGCACCCCGCTCAACCCGCGCAAGGCGCCGTTCACCGGAGGGACGAACTGGCAGTACCAAAAGTCAGTCGGCGGCGGCAGGCGGATCAAGGGCGGCCAGGTGCTGGACTTCGTGGTGTTCTCCGGTTTGAAGACGATCGGCATCCGCGTGGAGACCGAGCGGTTCCACATCTTTGCTTCCGCCGAGGTTCATGCCTACGACTTCTACCTTCGCACCCACGCGGTCGGGGTGGACCAGGTGGTCTCGATCTATGACTCGGATTTCCTCGGTGATCCCAGCGGCAAGGCGGCGTGCGCCGTCGTCAGCCGGGCGATCAAGGGGTTGCAGGATCCGAACCCGATACGCCTCGGAACGGCGAGGAGGGTTCGCCCATGAAGGTGGCCCTGATGATTCAGGACGTCCCCACCGCAAAAGCCATACCCGGGGTGACCGCGACGTTGAGGAGCCTGGCGACAGGCGAAGCGTTGGCGAGCGGCATCTCGGATGACGACGGCATGGTGGAGTTCCAATTGAACGGCACCCCACCGCCGTGTCAGGTGCAGATCACCAAGGCCGGGGAGACTCGCCTGCTCTCGTCACAACCCACCGGGCCTGCCGGGGCCTTCGACGTGAGCGAGATGCAGCGCGTGCTGCAAGCCATCGGCGGAGCCACGGGCGGCGTGAGCGCGGTGGAGGGCAGCGGGCTGGAGGTGACAACCACTGGTGCGGCGAACCGCTCGGTGAGCGTTGGCACGGGCACGGCCATCACGCCTGACGGGTTTCTCTTCGTCGCCTACGCGCCGACCGTGCTGACGGTCCCGGCCCCCACGTCTCCCGCCACCTCAGCCACCTTCTTCGTGGTGGTCGATGGCAGCACCACTGCCTCATCATTGGGGCAGACGCAGCTCAAGGTGGTGGAGAGCGTGGGTTCAGGCCAGACCAAGTTGGCGGAGGTGGTCAGCCGCAGCGGCAGCGAGGTGGTGGCAGCGGCGGACATCCAAACAGGAACGCGCCCGCTGTTGTTGCAGGGCATACAAACGACGCAGGGCGTCATCACGGCGACGACAGCACAAACGACACCGACATTACTATCTGCTGGGAATGCGCCTTCTCGATTGATGCACAGTTACGTCACGTTGCCCGCTGGCACATGGGATGTGACGGTCTCGGTGCTGGCGTCCACCAACGGGGAGATCGGCATCAACGCGCAGTGGAGCCAGTTCGACAATCCCGGTTCCGGCGCCGCCATGCGAAGCGGGCCGGGAGTGAGTCAGGTGTCGCATGTGGTGGCAAGCAACGGCAATGCGGGCGGCTCGACGTGGCAAGCAAGCGCGTGGGTCACCGCGGCAGGAAGCGCGGGCGAGTACACCCTGACGCGTCAGTCGTTGTCCACCAACGCCATTGTGCCACTCAATTACCCACAAGACGTGGCAGTTGGCACCAGTTATTTCTATGTGACAAATCAGGATGACCATCACGTTCAGGTGTGGACGGTCGGCAAGTCCTACGTGAGCAAGTTCGGCGTCAACGGCACCGCCAACGGGCAGTTCAGGTTTCCGAAGGGGATTGCGCTCAGCGGCTCGTCGGTGTGGGTGGTGGACTCAGGAAATGATCGGGTGCAGCGGCTGACGGCCAGCGGGTCCACGCTGTCGTTCACCAGCAAGTTCGGCACCAGCGGCACAGGATCAGGTGACTTTGCAAGCCCAAGCGGCATAGCGTATGGCGGCGGGTTTCTGTACGTCACCGACATCACTCGCCATCGCGTGCTGCGATTCAACACGAGCGGCGTGTTCCAGAACGAATGGGGCGGGTTCGGCACCGCAACCTCTCAGTTCAGTTCTCCCTATGGGGTTGCCGTGGATGGCAGCGGCAACGTGCTGGTTGCGGACTCCGGCAATGACCGCATCAGCAAGTTCACCAGCACAGGCACCTTCATCAGCTCGTTCGCCACGTCCAATCCGCTGAATGTGGAGGTCGATGCGGCGGGCAATATCTGGGTGACCTCATCAGCTGACGACGCCGTGCGCGTGTACAGCAGCGGCGGCGCGTTGCTCGCCGCCGCCACATGGGCCAGCTTCCCAAACGGCATGGCAGTCAGCGGCGCCCAGATGATTGTCGTCAACGGATCTACCACCGGCGTTGCGGATGGCGGGGCGTTGGGATTCTACGCGCTTACCGGATCGTACGAAGTCACCTCTGCCACCCTTTCCGTCACGGCTGTGCCAAGGAGATAAGCCATGAAGATCCAAGACTACTTTCGCGCCATCCCAGGCGGATCCGCGCAAGGCAGCGTGAGCGTGGTGGTGAAGAAACACGCGGACGACTCGTCGGTGCAGACCGTGACGACCGACAACGGCGGACTGTACACCGTCGAGCAGAGCCTCAATCCGGGTCCCGTGTACTGGGAGGCGACGAGCGGTGGGGTGACACGGCGCGGCAGCAGCAAGACCTACGGCATGAGCGGGCCGCTGTCGCTGTATGAGTTGGTGTTTGTGCTGCGGGCGCTGGGCAACGGGAAAGTCAAGGGCTACGCAAACCAGTTGGCTGTCACTGCCGGAGGAGCAGGCACGCGCACGGTGACGGTGGCAACGGGTGCCGCGCTGGTCAACGGGATCCCTGCGGTCATTTACGGAACGCAGACATTGACGGGATCTGCCAACGGTACGCAGGCGGCCCGCTCCGATGTGCTGTTGCTGACGGTGACCAACCCCGGCGAAGCCAATGAAGGCAAGGCGGTGCTGGAGATTCACGAAGGGAAAACCAGCAGCAACTTCGTCACCGCCGCCGGAACCACCAGTTTGCCGCTGGCCGACCTGTCGTTGTCCACCGCCAACACGTACACCCGCACCCAACTTGATACCTGGCTGCTGGACACCGCTGCCTTCCCCGCTCGAAGCGAGGTGAAGCAGGCAACGGTGGTGAGCAGCCAAACAGCCAACCAGACGATCAACGCAGGCAGCGCTTCAAGCATACTCGGCGGTTCCGTGACGCTGACCAACAACGTGATCTATGACGTGGTGGTTCGCGTGTTCCTGCTCACGGCCACCACGGCTGGAGCGGTGAACGTGCAGGCGTGGGGCGGATCGACCGCCACCGCCGGGACCGCCGTGGCCAGCGCTTCCGCCACGCATCAAGGGGTGGAGGCCATCTTCACCACCACCGTGACGGGAGCGGGCGCGGCGTTCAACTTCGGGGCGCTGGTCGCCAAGTCCGACGCTGCCGCCACTGCTTCTTACCGCAGCGGCTGGGCGCACATCCAAGCCATCCCGAGAACCTGATGAGCAACCTCCTGTCGGCCAGCGTGAACGGCGTGATGAAGCTCCTTGACCGGGGCTTCCTTGGCCTGCCGCGCATCACCACGCTGCCGACTGCCAGTGCCAAGTACCGAGGCACGCTGGTGCGACAGGAAGGCGCGACCAACGCCGCCGACAAACTCTGGTTCTGCGCCAAGAACTCCTCCAACGCCTACACATGGAGCGAGTTCACACCGGGGGCGACTGGACCAACCGGGCCGAGTGGCGGACCAACCGGGCCAACTGGAGCTACCGGGGCCACGGGGGCGCAGGGCGCACAGGGCAGTCAGGGTAGCCAAGGCACACAGGGCGTGACGGGACCGACGGGCTTCACCGGACCGCAGGGCGCGCAAGGGAGTCAGGGCGCGACCGGACCGACCGGGATCACGGGAGCCACAGGGCCAACTGGGGTGCAAGGCAGTCAGGGCACGCAAGGCGTGACGGGGCCGACCGGAGCGCAAGGCACGCAAGGCACGCAGGGCGTGACCGGGCCGACCGGAGCGCAGGGTGCTGCGTCAACGGTGACCGGACCAACAGGTAATACCGGGCCACAAGGAAGCCAAGGCGCCGCCTCAACGGTGACGGGGCCGACCGGGCCGACCGGGCCAACCGGATTCACCGGACCGCAGGGAGCGCAGGGCACGCAGGGAGCCGCCTCCACGGTGACCGGGCCAACGGGGCCGACAGGCGCTCAGGGCGCACAAGGAAGCCAAGGCACGCAGGGCAATCAAGGTGTGGCCGGAGACACCGGACCCACGGGACCGACCGGGGCGCAAGGTGCGCAGGGTGCTGCTGGTGCTGCTTCAACGGTGACGGGGCCAACGGGGCCGACTGGAGCGCAGGGGCCTCAGGGAACGCAAGGCGCTCAGGGGGCTGCCGGAGCAGATTCAACGGTGACGGGACCGACCGGGCCAACCGGGCCAACGGGATTCACGGGGCCACAGGGTGCGCAGGGAACGCAGGGCGCGGCAGGTGCGGCTTCCACGGTGACGGGACCAACCGGACCCACTGGGCCGACTGGGGTGACTGGCCCTACTGGGTTCACTGGGCCTCAGGGAGCGCAAGGCACAGCGGGAGCCGCCTCAACCGTGGCGGGGCCAACCGGGCCTACCGGAGCAACTGGGCCGACAGTCTCAATTCTGAGCGACAACAAAGGTGCTACTG
>JAAOEI010000072.1_pt1 | contig 36907 bp, 52 predicted proteins | sample 7059261 | NCBI WGS metagenome assembly JAAOEI01 (sample SAMN14008812, study PRJNA610033) | viral metagenome | isolation source: viral particles filtered from seawater | place: China: Hangzhou Bay, Yangshan Deep Water Harbour | collected 2017-10-31 | reverse complement strand
CCCCTTTTGCCAAACCTCGGTTGGTAACGAAAGTTCACCACCTATTTGGTTTCAGCGTTGTTGCTATAGGGGAACGGGGGATGCAGCATAAGCGCAAGTTGGTCTATGCGCCGGTTCGCTATGTCAGCAGCCGCCAGTTTTCTGGACACCAAGGCTACGTCACGCTTGGTGAAGGGTTTAGTCCGGGCCGGCTCGACCGCGGGGGATATAGAACCTCCCAATATGGAGGCGAAAAGTATGCGTCTCGTCATCAGAAAGTGTACTCCGGTCTCAGGCCCTCGGGGTTGTAGTCTTCTTGGTCTTCGTCCAACCACTCTTGGACCACGTCATTCCAATCCAAAATGGCCGACTCTGGTTTGATCCCCCACCCATCGAGTTGAGGCCCCGCGTCAGGGGCTCCGTCGTAGCAGTTGTCGCAGTATGCGTTGTATCCGTAATATGCGGAGGCCACGCAGACTGTGTCGGGCCTGTCACATATGGGGCATGGACGGACCGGCACGGTCCCATCCGCCTCTACCATTGGGTTGCGTCTCGTATGTTTCACGTGGAACCTCCTCCAGTATCAGCCCAGCTTATTTCGTCCCCAGAGCCCCTCTAAGCCCTCCGCGGCCCCAAAAGGCTCCCAACCACCTCCCCAGGTCCGCGGACGCCGTACAGCGCGCCTGAAGGCCCGGGAGAGGCATCCCTGCCTCCCACCTGCTCCCCTGTTCCACCTTGATGGCCATGCTTGGCGCCTCCTGACCAAAAGCCTATCCCAGCCACGGTCCGAAGTCAAGCCTTTTCTTCGGACATTTTTCGCCCACTACGGGAGTCACCAATGCTTCCCGAGGACGGCCCAAAGCCGCCCCGCAGGGGAGAGTTACACTCCTCCCCCCTTTAGGGGGGAGTCACTAACCAATAGCGATAGTTGTTATACTCAATTTGCTATGGGGGCCACTCGTTGAAAACAAAGGGTTTACGAGAAAGTTTTGTCTCCCTTCAATTTTCCCCTTGACTCCACCCCCAGGCCGTGCGATTCTGTGGTTGCGGCCGACAGGGCCACGGAGGAAAAACAGACATGCCAAACGAGTACTGGGACATCGAGAAGAAACGCTCCTTCAAAGTGGGCGACTGGGTACGCTCCATCCGTTCTCCCGAAGACCACTATCGCGTGGTCGAAGTCACCGACCACGGCTCGATTCGAGTTAAAGCGCCCGGCTTCGAGAACTACTTGAATTACGCATCCCGCGAACTAGAACCGGTCCCCCAGGTGGGCCAAGACATCGTTCAGGAACAGCCCGACCTGTACTGGGACGTCGAGAAGAAAGGCTCCCCGCGCCTGTTCTTCATCGTGAAGGTGCCGCGCCCGGGCGAGGACGAGCAGCGCATCTCTTGCCGAATCATCCAGGGGGACGAGCGCGAGACGGTCCGCGAGTGGGTGCCGCGGCACTACGTGGAGAACGTCGAAGGCCCACAGTCTGTGGAGACGTTGGCGGATGCGTTCGTCTCGATCGTTTCAGGTGTACAAAACGCGTTCGCGGAAAACACCGATGAGGGGTACGCCGACGACGAAGCCCTGCGCCGGGTGTTATCGAAATTGGTCAAGTATAACTTGGACGAGACGGGAGGTATCAAGAAATGAAACAACAACGACCGTTGGTAAAGATCAACCACTACCGCGGCGGCGTCCAGCTCCGCGGTGGATTTCGGCCGCAAGCCCAACCACCATCCGTAGCACACACCGGCATGTTTGATCCCAAGAACGGCTGGGGAGAACCCGACAGGAAAAGCTCTTTTGTTGGGGCGGGGCACTACGTCTCAGTGTCCCCGCAGGAGGTGCAACGATGAGGCAAGGACGAAACCCAAGAGACGTGGTGGCCCAGGACCTGCTCGAAAAGCTCGACCAGGAGCGCCTGTACCTAGGCCCGCCCCACTGGGAACGCGACGAGACCACGGGAGCCAGTGCGTTCGTCCCGCTGCGTTGGGACGATGACGAGGAGCCTGAGGAGGTGGACCAAATATGAAACCGGAAACCAAAGAAGAAGAGGAGCGGGTTTTCGATGTCGACAACTATCGTTACATCTTGAACACCGAGAATGGTTCCTGGTTCGTTCGGGTGTACCAACGAGCCGAAGACGACTTCGGCAACGAGCACTGGATGTTCTTCTGTCGAAGCTGGCCCAACGAGAAGGAACATCGCCCGTGGGTCGAGCTGGCGCTGGCGATGTACAACAGTCAGGTTGATCCGTTGGCTTGACAACCAAGCCAGGCTAAGGTAAGGTACTTGCAGAACGGGGCAGCACCCCAAGGAGAAAAACGAATGCGTGGACTGGAGCAAATCATCGCGGAAGAGCAGCGTCGCAAGGGAGGTTCAAAAGGGTGATTCAAATTCGGGACCTGAAGCACAAGGCAGGTGGGACGAAAACGAAACCCCACTGGTCCTTCTCGGTCCTGATGCGCGTGGAGGGGGCCCCGGCCTGGGACCCCCTTCCCGTCACCGGGTGGAGATACTGGACCGATTCGGGCGAGGTCAAGCCCCCACAGTACCGCGGGGGCAACTTCTGGCACCCCACGGTGCGCGACCTCACGCAGTCCCAACGGGACGAACTGGCGCGACAGGTGCGCCTGCAACTGAAGGTCCAGGGAGAGTCCGAGTTAGGACCGTCCGACAACCGGCTCGAACGTTTTGACCAAGCCGGGGCCGATCGCAACGAGCACCACAAGCTACGCCTCGAACTGGGTGAGGCCTACCCCGAGCTCTACCGCGAGTGGGCCGGCCGACAAGCTCAGAACCCGGAGGCGTGGGACTTGCTGTGGCAGCAGTTGCCCACGGGCCAACGCTGGCCTGACGAGCTGTTGGACCAAGTGGCGGACCTGTTGCTCAACGGGGGCATGACCACTGAGGAGTTCGACCAGTCATTGGCGGCGGGGGCGTTCTCTTTCGTCGATCGGGAGTACGTGTTGAGGCAACTGCGGCAGCATCGGGAGGAAGAGTTGAATGTTGGGCAAGATGACGATCGAACTGACGCCGGAGGACTTGACAACGGTCATCGACGGCCTGTCAGCCGGTTATGACGACTACATGGACAGTGCTCGCCAAAACGGAGAAGGCCTTAGGCCGGCGCGGGCGAAGAGATGTCGCGAGCAAGCGGGCCGAATTGAAGCGGTTCTAAAGCGCCTTGAGGCCCTGAGGGAAACCCAAATGGATAACGCACAACCCCAGGAGGAGGAGTAGATGGGAAAGCGCGTTCACCGTCTATTAGAATACGGCCCCCTAAGTATGAAGGTCCTATGCGACAGACGCAATAGCTACCAACGCGGAGAACTGTTGGTGGACGAATTGGAAAACAGCGAGGTAACTTGCCGTAGGTGCCTGGCTGTATTGAACAGCCGCAAAAGAGAGGGAGAGAGGAAGAGTAAATGACAGGCGCCATCCACATCGACCGCATGGACCTCAAATGGAACAAGAAGGGCGACTACTTCGCGCGCCTGGAGCTGATCTTTGAGAACGACGAGGGCGTCAAGTGGCAGCGCATCAACGGGGCCCTGCTGTATCCCGCGTCCCACGGCTACGACAAGCCACTCATTAAACCGCCGCGGGCCTACGGGGTCATCCAGTGGGACCAGGACTGGTCGCGCGACTTGGCGCAGCAACTGGTGAACCACGGCCCCGTGGCCGCCATGTTCGACGAAGCCAAGAAGATGCAGTACGACTGGGATCGAGACAAGGGAGAGGCCAAGTGAAGATCGACTCAACCAATCTGCCCGCCCCGTTGGACGAGCGCCTGGACCAGGCCGCGGAACTGATGGAACAGGGCGAGTCCCCGGGCGTGGCGCTGCAACAGTCTCGGCTGGACCTGGCTGAGGTCATGAACCAGAAGCCCGAGGCCGCGCGCTACCTGCTGCAAGTGATCCAGGAGTGGTACCTGAACGACCAGGAAACCGAGGCCGCGGTCAGAGGCAAGCTGATGCAGATCGCCATGTCGTCCGAAGACGTGGACGCCCAGATCAAGGCCGCCAAGGAACTGCGCAACTGGGTCAAGTCCCAGGAGCAACGCGCCGGCGAGGTCGGCGGGATCTTGGCGGGGCTATTTTCGGCCGAAAATATGAACTTTTTGCAGGGAATAGACGAGGAAAAAGGAGGTAAATCGTGACAAAGATAAACTTTACGCCTTGTAAAGAGCGCGAGCTTTCTTTTGAAGACTTGGATTGGTATCAGGGGGTTTATTCAGAAAGAGATGATCGACTTTACGTCAAATTCCCCGGCAACGGCGGTTGTTGGATGTGCTTTAACTTTCCGCAAGCCTTAGACAATGCGCGTTTGGGTTGGTCCAAGAATAACGTAAAACAAAAGGGAATTCTTGTGGAACTGGAAGACTTAGAAGTCACGATAAGGAGGAAATAACCAGTGAAAATCAACAACAACTACACCATCGAAACCGACCCCACGAGGGTTCTCATCAGTCCGGGCGAAACGTCGCCCCTGTACCAGATCCTTCGCATGAAGGCATTCGAGGTCCTGGCCGAGAAGTACCCCGACGGGCTCGTGGTCAAGTCCTTGTACGAGATGGAGGCCCCGCGGCTGGACGGCAAGTCGATCCTGTTCGACGCCGACCCCAGCGGCCTCTTCACCGCCGACGGGCAGGCCGTCCCCGCCGAGAACGGCACCGTCAAGATCCACATTCTGGACATTCCCCTACCCGACCAGACCCCGCGCATCCTGGTCCCCGAGGCGGTGCAGTGAGCAAGTTGGCACAACTCGCCGAGGAAGCCCTTCGGCCGTACGACGGCCGTCTCACCGGGTCCGACATGGACCTCGTCTGGCACGGCGTCATGGGAATGATCGAGCGCTTCTACGACAGGGACGCCGGGGCCCTGGACCTCCTCGGGGTGGAGCACGAGTACCGCTACGTCGACTCGGCCGGGGTGGAGCAGAAGGGCTTCATCGACCTCCATGGGGAGACTGACAGCAAATCCCCCGAGGGCCGTGCCTGGTTCATCGCCGACTGGAAGTCTTCGGACGCCCAGTGGGTGGGACAGAAACGAGACCGGCAGCAGCAGTCCAAGCAGCCTTGGGACTACGCCCAGGCGCTGGTGTACTTGGGTCTGATCCCACGGGACTTCGGGACCATCCAGATGCAGTACCGCTGCTGGTCGTGGCAGACCGGGACCGCCACCGTCATCCCCGTGGCCATCCGGGCCGAGGGTCTGGCGGCGCACGAGGAAGAGGCGGCGCGTTGGTCCCGTGTGCGCGAAGGGCTGGTGGAAGAGTTCTCGATGTACGCCTGGCCCAAGAACGACGGCGGGTGCCGCAAGTTCGGGCCACGCTACCCGTGCCGCCGTGAGTCGGTGTGCTGGGCCGTGGGGCCGGCAGGGACCAATAAACCGCCTTTACCACAAGAGGCGCTTGACAGGGCCGCCCGTTGGCCGCTAAGCTACTCCTCAAGAGAGACGCTGAAGCGGTGTCCCGAGCTCTATCGCGCGGAACAAGTGGAGAAGGCCTTGGGGCAGCGTGTCGACGACGAGGATCGCGCCTCGTTGATGGGCAGTTCCTGGCACGAAGCGTTGGCCGCGGTGTGGAACACGTTGAAGGAGTAGGAGGAATATGGTTACGACGAAAGCAAAACCCGCGGCCCCCAAAGGCCGTACCATCCCAAGAGGATTCAGCCTCAATCAGAAGGGACTGTCCGCGGCCCCTTCGCTGGGACTGTTCGGGCGCGGTGGCACCGGCAAGACCCTGGCGCTGGTGGGCCCGCTGCTGGCCGGCGAGAAGCTGGTGGGGGCGTCCAGCGACTTCGGCGGCGACGGACTGGACACGGTCATCGGCCACATGCAGCACCTCGGCAAGGGGGAGTTGCTGGAGAATCTGTTGAACGTGAACCTGACCGACTGGAACGACATCGCGGCGTTCGCCCGAGACCCGCGGCCGTTCTTCTCTGACTTTGACCTGGACGCTTGGGGACCCACGGTGGTGTTCCTCGAAGGCTACTCCTCGGCGCAGTTGATCTCGCTGGAGGAAGAGCTGGTCAAGGACGACATGGGCCTGCCGGAGCAGCGCGACTGGAACAAGGTCAAGCGCAACACGCTGCGGGTGCTGGTCCGACTGAAGGACCTTCAGATCGGCGACAAACCCCAGGCCAAGATCGTCACGTTCTTGGAGAACACCAAGGAGGATGACCAGTCCAAGGTGGTGACGGGCCCGCTCATCCAGGGTGCGGCGCGCGACCTGATGATGCCGGCGTTCGACCTGATGGTCCGCACGCACAAGAGCAAAGACGGCAAGTACCACTACACCTTCCGCGGGCCCACGGAGAAGCTCAACGTCAAGAGCCGAGAACGTCGGGGCGTGCCGGACGAGGTGGAGGCCGACCCGCTGCAACTGTGGAAGGCGTTGCGTGATCCGGGGTACAAGTGGGAGGTGAAGAAATGAACCTCGAAACGTACCAAAAGGTCCACCGCCTGCTGCTTGACAAATCGGGCGCGGACACCGTAGACTTGAAGTTCAGGGACAACCACTATCACATCGAGTTTGGGAAACACGGAGCGCCGGAGCCATTCCATACGGCCAGGCTCTCCGTACCCAAAGAGGCGTCGCTGCTACAAAGGATGGACCAAGCCGCGACAGGAGCGAGGTTGAAGTTGGAAGAAAAGTAGAACCAGGAGGAACAAAAACACATGGCACTGACAGGAACAAAAGTTGAGGCGGATCGCCTCCCCCAAATTTACGCCTCGGCGCGGGTCAACAACGTCTCGACCGTTCGCAAGCCCGACGCCGCGAAGATCACCGAGAAGGAGGCCGAGGGCAAGACGGCCCTGTGGTCCATCGAGTGTGAGCTGCGACTGCTGGAGGATCAGCCGTACCGCACCGTGAGGCAGCGGGCCTTCTTCCACCCGTCGTTCTTCGCCACCGACGAGGGCCTGGACTTCGCGAGCCTGGACTCGTCGCTCAAGTTCGCGCTGCGCAACACCCTCAAGGGTGAGCACAACAAGCCGTCGTTCTTCGAGGCGCTTGGGATCGACCTGGAGGCGTTGGACAAGGCGTGCGTCGGACGCAGCGACGACGAGATCGGTGAGGCCATTCGCCAAGCCATCGTCGACGCCCAGGGCAACACCTTCGGCGTGGTCTGTTCGCAGCGCTTCGAGCGTGTGGACGACATCAACGAGGAAGGCAACCCCATCACGACGCGCCTGGCCACGGGCAACTACGACGTGGACGGCGGCTACGGCAAGTCTGCGTTCTTCGGGCAGTCCCGGGTCGAAGGGCTTGAGAAGCGCGAAGCGGACCAATACGACGCGATCGCCAAGGGCGTCGAGGTGAAGCGTCCCATCCGCCTGGCGTGGGACCACGAGACCGGGATCGAGCTGGACTTCCAGGGGTAACACGGCCGTGGTAGAAAACAGGGCCACGATGATTGCCCACGACTTACTTTTCCTCCTGATGGTCCTGGCCGCCTGTTTGGTCGGGGCCATCCTGGGGACGTTGTTCGCCTGGGGCATCATCCTGGCCACGACGGTACGAATGTAACGAGGTTCCCTGGACTTTTCATTACACCCGGAGGGAGGGGTCGCTTCTCCGCCGGCCGGGTGGGAAGAACCAGCCAGGGACGGCATGTAAACGTAGTCAGCCCCGGGGGGATTGCGGGAACTTTCCCCCTGGGCATTCTTTAGGAGGAAAACATGGCAGTGGACAAGGTGGTTCGCTTCACCGACATCGACGAAAACGTCATCACCTTGGAGAAGGCGGACGGCAACGTCATCATCCAGGTGTTCAGTCGCAAGCCCGTTGTGGTTTCGTACGACGACTTGCAGGAAGCCCTGGGCGCGCTGTGAAGCCCAAGCCGACAACGTGTGACGGGTGCCCCGGGTACCGCTCCAGGCGGTTCCTGGGGTTCGCCCCGGACGAATGGAACGAGGGGGCCAAGGTGCTCGTGATGGCGGAGGCCCCGGGAGTGCGGGAGATACAGAACAATGATGGACCCAATGGTTACGGGCGACCGCTTGTCGGGCCCTCTGGTCGACTTCTTGAAAGACTTCTGCCACCAGGACGGAATCGACGAGATCTCCATCTCAGTAACGTGGTGCGATGCCATCCGGCGGGTGACGTTTATCCCACCGGGGATCAACGAGAATCGCTGGAGGATGCTTGCCAACGAAGACACGACCAGGTGGTTGAAAGATTTGGGCCAACTATCGTCGGAGTAACGTGGCACCCCAGCTTCGTCCTCCCGGCGAAGCAAAAGGTACCCCAGGCCCAGGAGCACGTACGCCGCGCCCTGGAGTCGGCGTTCGAGCTAGCCGAGCTGGGGGAGCGTCCCGTGCTGTGTCTGGGCGAGAAGGCGTTCCACAAGATGGCCCCGTGGCTGCGCGGGGGAGTGAAGAAGTGGCAACGAGGATGGTGGAGGTTACGTGTCTGACAAGGTGGTACCGTATCTTGATGCTCCTCCTTACGAAACGTCCCTGGGCGCGTTTGACCGCCGCCGCCCGGAGGTATCGGTCGACCTTGAATTCGACGCTGATCGTCCCACTATTCTGGGCGTGTGTGCTGGCGGCGCTCCCGTGTCTGTCCGGTGGAATAAGCAGGCTGAGGCATTTCTTCGAGACCTTGCACATGATCCTACTGTTCGTTGGGTAGGGCATAACTTCATCCAGGCGGACAAACCCCTAATCGAGAAGCACAGCGGGGTCGAGATCCCGCTGGAGAACATCCATGACACCATGTCCCTTTTGTATCTCGGGCATAGCAATCTTGCTGGGGCTCCTAAAATCTCCAAGCGCATTGCTGACTCCGATGATCCAGAGAGCGGCTCGGGCAAAGGCGTGGGGCTACTTGGCCTATGGTCGCTGGCTTCGTTATACACCAAGCTGCCAAACTGGAAGTCGTGCCGCGACGGCCTGCGATGGGGAGACGAGTGGAAGCCCGCGGTGCGGTGCGAAGGCCCCTGCCCCCAGCACGACAAGTTCTGGTACAACGCCTTAGACGTCCTCGCCACAGACCAAGCGTTGGACGGCTTGTTGGAGCGCTGCGAAGAAATACAACTCCCCGCGTCCCTCCACCAACGACACAAACGCTGCCTCGAATACACCCAGTGGATGCAAGACCGCGGGGTCAACATCGACCGCGAGTTAGTAAACAGCCTCAACGAAGAGTTCGAGCGACGCAAAACCAACCTGTTTCCCGAATTGTCCCGGCGGCTACCCTGTGGCGTGTGCAAACGCATGGCTTCTCCTCCGTGTAAGAAGTGCGCCGCGGCCGGGACGGTCGAGGGGGAAGTGGGGCAAGGACGGACCGAGACATACTTCGAGCCGTTCAACCCCCGCTCCCCCAAGGAAGTGGTGCAGTGGTTCCAAGACCGCGGGGCCCCGCTAAACAAGACCGACAAGGAAGCGGTGTTGGCTCTTGTGGAAGACGACCAAGTGGTCGACCCCGAGGTGGTGGAGGCCGCCGAGAGGCTCTTCTCGTACAAGATCGAGGGCAAGGGCATGAAGGCCTGGTTCGACGGCCGGTACTTCCGCGACGACGGGATGCTGCACGGTCGGTTCAACCCATGCGGGACGGGGCCGGGACGCTGGAGCGCCGCGGACCCCAACTTGCAGAACATCCCCAAGGGTGAGTGGGGCAAGAAGATTCGCGAGGTGTTCATCCCAAGGGAGAATGGCCAGGTCTGGGTCAAGGCCGACTACGGACAGTTGGAGCTCCGCGTGGCCCTTTGGTACGCCTTTTGTCACACGTTGGGCCAACCTCTGCCTCAGTACGTCCAGTCCGCCGACATGTTCACCGACATCCTGAACGAGTGGCCGGCGCAGGACGTGGCGGCCTTGACGGAGCAGGCCAAGAAGATGACCAAGCCCGGGGGCAAGGCCAAGAGCGCGCGGGACATCCTCAAGAGCCTCGCCTACGGCTACCAACTCTTCGAGGGCATCAAGGTCATGTCGGGCCAGGAGCTGAGCAAGCCCTACTACAAGAAGCTGCGTGAGAAGGGCGCGCTGCTGGTGTACGACGACTGGACCGTCCGTGACGAGTACGTCTGCTTCACCGGGGTCAACCTGGCGGTGCGGTTGTTTGGCAGTGCGTCCCACGACAACCGGCGACGTGCCCTGGAGTTCCAGGCCATGTACGCCGCCCGGATGCCGGAGCTGCGCGAGTGGCAGAAGTCCCTCAGCAAGTACGCCGAGGCCGGCCGGGTCCAGACAGCATCGGGCCGCGTGTTTGAGCTGTGGGGATCGGCGGGTGACCGCTTGAAACTGGCGGCGACGTGCATGGCCCAAGGCGGCGGGGCTGACTACGTCCACGAGGCGGTCGAGAGCTTCTGGGAGTTGGGCCACGTTGCAACGCTCCAGGTCCACGACGAGCTGGATTGGGAGTTGCCGCGGGACTGGTCCAAGGAACGGGTCAAGGCTTTCCTGGCCCCGATGGAGCACCAATCCAAGTTGTTCCAAGGGCTCAGGGTGCCGGTCGACATCGAGATCGGGGAGAACTGGAGAGAAATCGTGAGCCTGGAGGAATGGTATGAGAAAAGAGGTGTGGGATAAACACGACTTGACAAACGAACGGAATGAAGGAGAATAGACACATGAGACTTCTACTACTTCTGGCCCTCGCGGCCATCCCGGCGCAACTGCCGGCCCAACCCCAGGTGGTGACGTGCGACGACGGGTCGAAATGGACCGTCTCGCCATTCAACCCCGATCCGTGCAAGAACCTCAACACGCCGCTTGCAACCACGGAGTACCCCATCGACTTCTTGCTGGTCCACGGTGGCCCGCCTCAGCCGACGGGCAACTCGTTCGCCGACCGTGTGGCGCGCGTGCAGTACGAGGCCAAGTACAACCAGTTCGTGGGGCTGGCCCCGGAGCCCGATAACTACAACGCGGCGTACTACTCCAACTGGGGCTTCGGCCCGCCGTTGTGGTACGAGACCAAGTACGGCAACTACGTGGTGTGGAAAGACGCCCTGGGCGGCGAGTGTACCAGCGTCGCCACTACGGCGATCTTGGGCCCCGGTGTAACGGTGGCTCGCTGCCAGGTCCGCGCCATCCGCGGCGGCCAATGCCTCCCGTTGCTCCAGGCGTTCGTCCCCAACGCCCTTCGGTTGCAGAACAGCAAGAACTGCACCCCGCCGACACAAGCGGAGGTGGAGTAAACCATGGCTGAGCCTCTCCCGACCGTGGGCGAGGTCCTCTCCCGTCTCCTCCCTCGCACCTGGACCAGGGCCTTGCATTCCAAGGCCCCCCTGGGTGTGGGGAAGGAGAAAGGGGAGAAGACCGGCAAGTTTCACATGGGCATGTGGCACCAGTGTATGGGGGAGGTGGCCGACGGCTGGGTCGAGAACGGGCACCTTACCAACGAGGAGCTGGTGTGGGTCCTGCTGAAGGTTGCGGCCGAGTTCCAGGAGACCGTTGAAGAAGCCCGAGGAGAACAATGAAGCAGGACTATCACGTACTCATTAAACCCGATACCCACTGTCCCAACCACGACCAACGATCCCTCGACGCGGTGTTGCAGTACGTCAAGGATCACCAGTGGGACGAGTGCGTCGACCTCGGGGACCTGGCGGATATGCCAAGCATGTTTACCAAGCTACGTGGGGAGTTGCAGGACATCGGGTGGCGCAAGGCCAGGGCCGAAATGGACGCCCCGAAGCCTCACCTCAACGAGTGGCGTCCCCACTTCGACAAGTACACCTGGATCGAGGGCAACCACGAGGCGCGAATCGGCCGGTGGGTGGCGGCCAACAATCAGGACCCCTTAGAATGGCGGCACGAGGACATGGCCGCGTCGTACGAAATAGAATGGGTCCCTTTCTGGTCGTCGCAGCAGCACAAGGTCCACAAGATCGGCAAGGCCACGTTCATCCACGGGTGCTACGTCAACCAGGGCCACCCCAAGAGCCACGCCCAGTCGTTCGACGCCAACGTGTTCTACGGACACACCCACGACGCCTTGTCCTGGTCCCTGTTCTCGATGCAGGAGGAGTACCCACGCGTGGCGCAGTCGCTGGGGTGCCTCTCGAAGTTCCGACAGACGTACCACCGCGGCCGCCCCCAGCCCACACGGTGGCAGCAGGCGTTCGGCGAAATGCGGTTCAAGAGCAACGGGTGGTTCAGCTACACCGTGTACCACCTGACGCGCAACCGCTTCTGGGTTGGGGATCGGGAGTACGCGCCCGGTGGGTCGGTGCGGCAGTCGTCCAGCGCGGGTCTACAAAGGAGGAAGAAATAATGCGAGGCAGACTTGGCAGGTACTTCTGCATCGGCGGCCCTCGGGACGGGGAGTCATTGAAACAACGGGACGCCAAGGGGTACGTGCTGTACCGCCGGCGCGGCCCGGGCTCAACCCCCAGCGGGGTGCTGATCCACGAGTCGGTGTTCTCTGGGGAACGCCCCAAGGTACCTGGACCCGGGCCCGAGATATTTCCCAGGTTCCCCAAGCGCACAGAACGCCCCCGCGGCAAGGAAGCACAAGACCGACTCCTGGCGGCCTACGCCGAGGAGCACGCTCCCTGGGAGGTACCGGCTGAACGGGGGAGCGACAAACTGCCCATGGTTGGTGTGAGGTTCCAGGACCACCAGTTCTGGGAAGGAAAAGAGGTAGGCAAGACCGTAAAAGTGGAGGACATTCGATGGTAGACGGCGAGACTTTCTGCAAAAACGAAAAAGAATTGGCGATGAAAGCCTCCGCAATAATGTGGAAGAAGAACCAGGACTACGCCTCCGATGACGATGTCCTGCATAACATTAAGGACACAGCCGAGACGTTGGGCTGTTCCCCCGAGCTTGTCGCCCTGATTTATTTTGATAAGCACCTGCGAGCACTACGCCGCGGCATGTTGGGGCAGGCCCTACAATCCGAGTCTCTCGATGAACGATTCATCGACTCGTACAACTTCCTGATGATCCTGTGGAGCCTGCACAAAGAGAAGCAAGACATCACAACGCTCGATAAGACCTACGTTTGCTCCGGCGTCCTTGAGGCGTAAATGTCCCAAACTCCCAACCTATCGTCCTCGGTGCTCGACGGGCTGATGGGGGTCCAGGACCACCTGGACATTCCCGAGCCCGAGTACCGCTGGCTGCTGGACGGCATCTGGCAGGGCGGCGCGACCATCCTGCTGGGAGGCCCCAGTGGCACGGGCAAGTCAATCCTGTGCCAGCAGATGGCTCTCGACATGGCGCGCGGCGAGTGCCTGTTCGGCAACCCCGAGTGGCGCTTCACCAAGCCCTACCGCACGCTGTACTTCGACCAGGAGAACGGCCCCTGGTTGAACAAGGATCGGATGCTGGCGCGCTTCGAGGAGGAGCGCCGGCCGCCTCCGCCGAAGGACCAGTTCGCCATCTTCAACCAGCGCTTCGACGTGGCGGTGGACACGCCCAAGGGGTACCGTTGGCTGCTGGACGTGTGCAAGGCATACAGGCCCGAGGTCGTGTTCCTGGACGCCATCAGTGACATGATGGAGGGCGACGAGAACGTGCAGCACGACGTCAAGAAGGTGTTCCACAATCTGTGGAAGATCGGCCAGGAGGTGGGGCACGACCCCGACAAGATGCCGATGAATTGGGTGGTGGTGCATCACTCGTCCAAGACCAGCAGGGACAAGCCCACCAACTCGGACTACGACGACCGCGGCCTGGGGATTCTCTCGGGGTCGCGCCGCTGGGAGATGTCGTGCAACGGCGGCATCGTGTTCTGGAAGGACGAGAAGGAAGAGGAAAGGAAGCGGGTCCACGGGAAGCGTCCCGGGGAGTTCTTCCGGGTGGACATGTACTGGGGAAAGACCCGCGCGGCCGACAAGCCTGTCAACGAAAAGCTGGTGGTCCACTCCGGGTACTTGGTGAAGGTACACAACCGACCCCCGGGGTTGGCCGGATTCTAGCAGTAAAAGGAGGTACAACGAAGATGCAAACGTTACAGTTCAAAGACGATCACGGTAAGTTGCACGAGGTGGAAGGCCGCCCCGAAGCCCTTGAGGCCCTAAGCCTGAAGCTGTCCAATTGGCACAAGAAGCCCCGTATCAAGATCAACGAAGAGGGGCAACTGGTGCTGGACTTCGGGAAGGGCGGGCCTGTCTGGAGGGGTTAGCGCCCGAAAAAGGACCGTAGGGCATTCAGTTGCGGACCTCGACGTAGAGACAACTCATCGCGATGTTGTCTGCGAAAGGCTCCTGCTTGCTCTCGTGGGGTGCGTTCGTCCTTGTATAGTTCATCCACCGACTGATCGGCGTCGGCGACCACGAAGGCGGGGCTTTCTTGATCCCCAACTAACAGCAGAGAGAAGCGGTCGTCCTGCCCGATCATTTCCATAAGCTCGGTCAGCGCGGTGTCGATGGAGGTGCTTGAAGCGCCCAGTTCTAGGACCCGCGCAAGCCCACGCCCTAAACGCGGATTTGCCAAACCCATTTTGGTCATGGTGGCGATGCCGATCAACAGCGGAAGGCCGGCCGCTCCCTTCACGAGCGTGGCGATACCCGACGGTCCGCCAAACACCTGAAACTCCATTTTCTGCCCCAAGTAGCGGGCGGGTGCTTCCAAGACCTCGGGGTCCACGTCGTGCACCACGTCATACTCAGCCAAGGCATCGACGATTTTGCCAAGCGTTTTCCAGCGCTCTTCTCCAAAGACCGCGATGGCCTTTTGCTCGTTGAAGCGGCCGTAGGAGGTACGCAGCCTTTTTGTATCCAGCAGCAACTCTTCGGTGCGTCCGCGAGGTGTGATGTTCACGGTGCCGCCACTAAGATCGACCTTGGCCCCAAAGTCACTGCGGGCCAGTGCGGGAGAAAGCACCTCTTCCCACAATACGGCCTGTTCCAAGAGCTCCCGTTCGGGCGTGTCGAGTTGACCCATCAGGTAACGCGCCGTGCCGATGTTCTTGTTGCTTCCGTCGAACACCTTGAGGAAATCTGCTGGGTCTACCAGCTTGGAAGAATCTTTGGGTGTGATACGCAGCGCCTTCCGAATTTGGGCCTTCCACGTCTGGGGTACGCGGTTGTTCAGTAGAATGCGACCGAGGGAGCGTTCCATCACCTTCTTTACAGACGGGGTGGCCAATCCTGTACTAGGATCAAGGGGAACGTTCCGCAGGAACCGGCCGTCGGTCAACGCGGTCAACCCAAGCTCATTGATGGCTTGTGAGGCCTTGCGGAATTGTTCACGGCCTCCAGGAGCAAGACGCGCCATCTCTAGGGCCTGTTGCCCAAAGCCCGCCTCGGCGGTGAAGGGCAAGCCATGCTCCGGCCAATACTGGTCTCGTACGTCACGCAGCCGCTGTAGATTACGGGTATCGGGACTGTCGGCCCGGCGGCCACGAGAGACTGCGTCACCAAGGACACCCAGAGTCTCACCGCCCGCCGACGGAATGGAAGTGAACGCCAGAGCCTCTGCGTTGTCTGCGCCACCGGCCTTGGCCCCAAGGGTCTCTCCGGCCACACGAGCAGCACGCCGCAGGAAGCCTCCTTGCCCCCGGGTGAGAGTGTTGCCAACCGCTGCGGCTCCAGCCTCACCCAGGTTGATGTTACGTTCGCGTTGGGTGACAGGGCCCCCCAGCAGGCCTAAGCCTCCCCCGATAGCGGCCGAGGTGGCCATGCTCTGGGGGAACGGGGCCGCAGCCAACCCCGCGGTCAGGCCGCGTTCTACCGCACCAAAAACAGCTTGCATCCGCTCGTCCGTGTTGATTGGTACCGGAGGCCGGGGTGGCTCTTCTCCCTGCTTGACCTTTACCGATCCGTCCAGGTCGCGCTCGAAACCGGACGTGGGAGCAATCTCGAAGGGGATGTCCGCTCCTTCGCCCCCGACGTTGACTCGATCGAGAAGTTCTTGCAACTCCTCTTCTCGTTGTTTCTTTGTCTTAGCCATTAAAAAGAAATCCCCTGGCCGGCTCCGACCAACGACTCCAGTCTCTCTCTCATAGTGCGGCCATCTTGAACCAATAGAACCTTGGCGGCCTGTTCCCAAGAGAGAACTTGTCCCACTTCGGGGGCGGTGTATCCGGTCCTCATGGCTTGGTACGCCGTCATAATTGCTTGGCGTGAGTTGATGCGCGTCAACAGCCTCGCTTCCTCAGGAGTGTTGGAGATGCTTACGATCTGCTTCAGGGCCTGGCGCAAGTCAGGATCAGAGAACCTGTCCTCGCCTTGCGACTGCAACAACTGACGAGCGGACGAGAAGCCCAAGGCCTTCAACACCGTTTCGGGCGCGTTCTCGCCCAGAAACCCCTGGGCCATGGCGATGTAACCATTGAGCTTTCCGCGGAAGCCGTTGAGCTCTTCGGTGGTAAGTTCGTCGATGGACTTGGCCCCGGTGGCGATCTTGAGGGCCTCGTTGTAGAAGTCGAGGATCAGGGCGTTCGACTGAAGAGCGTTCAAGGCGTCGTCCACCGTTTCGCGCGCCTTGTTATTCCGAGGCACCAAGATGTCGTTATCCTTGATGTATCGCATCAAGACGGGCGCGCCTTCTTTGCCGGCCGCTGTTAGGGCCTTGTCCAGTCCTTGGGAGAAAGCCACGTCGGCAAAGGAACCCAAATCTTTAACGCCCAGGCCTGATCCTTCCTGACGTTTCTTAGCGGCAGCTTCTTTCTCCAACAAGGCGTTGTTCATTTCTTCCAGTTGGTCGCGCTGCTCTTCCGACAAAAGCCCGCTGCCGTCCTCGGGGTCCTGCATGCTTTCTAGGACCATGTCGTAGCCAACAGCGCCGATGGTGTCTTCGTACTTGTCCAGTAACTTCTCCTGGATGTCCTTTTGAGACTTGACCAGGGCTTCGTTCTTCTCCTCCTCCGCGGTAAGGTCGGATTGCTCTTCTTTGGCCAGGGCGGTCTTCTGCTCTGCGAGCTTGACCAAGTCCTTGGAAGTTTGGCCGCGGGTCGTTTCAAGTTCCTTCTGAAGCACCTCGACGCGCTTGCGGAAAGAGTCCTGAAGCGCCTTCTGATTGACGGCTTCTGCTTGCTGTCGTCGAACCGCTGCCTGCTGCTCCAGTTCGAACTCCTGAAACTTTTGGTCACGCAGACTAAGGGTTTTCTTGCCGGCGCGCGTGGCTCCCAACCCGGTGAAGAAGTCGGCCATCACGTCTCGGGCGGAGACTCGCTCTCGGAAGAACTGGTTGAACGTGCCGAGCTGCCCGGTCTCAGCGGCGGATACACGGGAGGCTCTGCCATGAACCGCGGCCAGCAAGGGGTTCTTCTCCACCTCGGCGTCGTAGCCTTCGGGCGGCGTGGAGATGAGCGACGTGAGGGACTGGGCCTGCTCGTTGGCCTGGCGCTGCGACTCTTCGATGCGCTTCTGCGTGTCCTCGACGTTTTGTCGAAGTTGACGGAGGAGCGGGTTGGTAGGGGTGGCCATGTCGTTACCCTATGATGTTTGGAACGATGCCCGTGTTCCCAAATTGGAACGCCCCAGGGTTGACGGTCCCAGAGGCGGTGAACAGTGGGGCGGCCCCCGTATTCAGTGTCCCATTGGGATTGAACAGCGGAGAGTTTGCACGATTGGCGGCTTGTTGGGCCGGATTAAATATTGGGCGGGGAATCAAGAATGATTGCGAATCCTGTGAGATACCGCTTCCGAACACCCCAGCGTTCGGATCCCCACCGATGTGGATGCCAGAGTCGGGGCCTGTGCCAGAGCGTGGTCCGCCTATGACGCCACCGCCACCGCCACCGCCAAAGAGTCCGCCTAGCCCGCCGCGGTTGATGACGTTGCCAAAGGTCTCAAGCCCCTGGTTGAGAAGCGAGTTGAAGAACCCACCCTGTTGGGACATGCCTGACAGGATGGCGGACTGGTTGTTCAGGCCGTTCATGCCGCCCAGAGCCAGTTGCAACCCCTGGGTCCCAATGTTGCCCAGCCCCAGGATCGCCGACAACGTGTTGGCATTCCCCTGGTTGAGCATGTTGGCCATCATGCCGAAGTTCTGGAGCTCCAGGCCCCCGAGGCCCAGCCCCAGGTTGATGTTCTGCCCGCGGCCCGTCAACATGTTCTGGACGTTCTGATTGTTCAGTGACCCCGCCCCCAGCAGACCCGCGATGGCTTGTTGCTGCTGACCCGCGCCGGCCGTGGCAAGTTGGCCCGCACCCGCGGCCCCGCTCAACCTCAGACCCGTGGCCGCTTGGGACGCACCCAAGCCACCCAGCAGGAGGCTGTTCTGCAACACCCCCGAGGCCTGGGCCGCATTGGCCGAGAGGTTGAGCAACCCAAGCTGGTGGTCCAGCGTGGTGTTCATCAGGTTGACAGCCTGGCCGAACTGCGCCACGGCGGCGTTGTTGGTTTGGTTCGCTCCCGATATGGCACCGATCAGACGGTTGGTCTCGATGCCCTGGGCCCCGACGTTGCCTTGGATGGCGCTGGAGAGGTTGGCGGCCGCGGCGCGCAGGAGATCGCCACGGGCTCCTTGAAGGATACCCAGGCGCTGCGTCCCGGCGCGCTCAAGCTCTGCTCCAACGGCCCCAGCTCCCTGTAACTGTTGAAGCTGGAGGCCCTGTTGGTTGAGGGCCGCGCGGTCCATGGCGGCGGTGCGGGCGGTGAACTCTTCGGCCAGCACCCGGCCCATGTCCTGACCCACCAATCCCGAGCCTATAACGGCCCCAGGAGCCGCCCGCTGCCTGGCCTGGGCGATACCAGCCTCTCTGCCTGCCAGCGCGTCACGGGCCGCGAGATTGCCCGAACGGGTCAGGGCCTCGTCGAAGCCCAGTAGAGCTCCACCGCGCCCACGAGCCTGAACGATCTGGGTCATCTCGTCGAGGATGGCCTGGCCTTGGGGGGAGAGCCCACCCGAACGAAGCTCAGACTCAACCTGACCGAGGGCATTGCGAATCTCTGGGGTCATGCCGCCGGCGTCGATGATCCCTTGCGTCACCCCAATGAGACGCTGGCTGTCGGCCGTCTGTCCGCCGCTGCGGATGATGTCCAGTTCCTCTCCGAACAATTCGCTTGACTGTGGCGTGAACCCAAAGTTGCCGACGATGCTGCCGGCCAGGTTCAGGTTGGCGTCGAACCGCGGGTCGTTTACCCTATTCCGGGCGTCCTGGGCCGACTCGAATAGGAAGCGAGACTGCTCGGTAGACCCACGGTTGTTGAGGATGTCTAGAATCGAGTCGCGCGACGCGTTCTGTAGATCGGTCTGGCCCTGTCCGATCTGGAGCAACTGGTCGAACGCCCCGGTCTGCTGAGGGGTGAGCCCGCCGGGCCGCGCCAGGATGTCCGTGTTCCGGTCCACCGCCTGGTTGACGATGTCGGTCGACTGTTGAAACTGTTGGCGAATCTCCGCCGGCACGGAATCGAACCCACGCGCAAAGTCAGTGATTTCGTTGCGAATCTCGGGGAAACGAGTCTCCAGCGTGGTGAGGAACTGCTGCGAACGCGGGCTGAGTCCATCATTCAGGATGAACTCTTCAAGGAACTGGATCGCATCCTGCGTAACCGGGATGCCCAGGTCGTTCAGGGCGAAGTTGATGAAGGCGTCGAAGTTCTGGCGGTTGGCCGCGATGTCGTCGCGAAGGGTTCCCTTGTCCTTGTTCCCAAACAGGCCGCCGGTAACGATGGAGCCCACCGAGGTCCACACGTCAATGGGGACCTTGGAGAGCAACCCCGCGATGGCTCCTATGAACCCAAGGGGGACCAACAGAAAGAGGGCCCCAAGGGCGCTAAGCCATTCGGGGCCAATGACTTGGGGGATGAGGGAGGCGAAGATCACAGCAGGGGTACCTGCTGCTATTATACCGTCCAGACGGAGGCTCTACAGCGCCGGACCAAGCTCCACGATGCTGATGATGTAGGGCTTCGGGATGTCCAGCACCGACCGCCAATCGACGTCGTGGCCGAACGAGTCCGCCAGCCGGATCCCCCTCCTGGTTTCCTTGATGAGGAACCCGGCCGAGTAGATCACGGTGCCAATCTCGTCGGCCTCGGGGTCGTCGTGCGATGCGGCGTCGCGCCACTCCACCAGGACCAAGTCGGGGATCTCTTCCATGGTTCCAGTTTAGCGCCCTCGGGTGGGCGTCCCAATTGGAATATGGGTACAAACTCGCTGGCTGAGCCAGATGTCAGGCTGTTTAGGGGTGCACTCATAACGCCCAAGTCCCCCAACCATGAGCAGCAAGGCCCAGACAAAAAAGGTGTACGTCATGCAACGAGTCTACACCAGTTTTTAGGAATTGCCAACCGCTAACCAGTAGAAGAATCGGCCCGATGCGCCGGACGTGGGGCGGTACACGGTGATGGAGCCGCCGGTCGGAGAGCCCGTTCCCAGCAGATCGGTCGATGCAGGAGACCCGCCTGTCACTGCGACGCACACGAAGAAGTCAATGGAAGATAGCCCCGTACTGACAGACTTGGAGGTATTGGTTCCTGTGAACTGATCCGACCCCCCAACCAATTCTTTACCCGCGGCGTCGTGCCACAAACCCCACTGGGTTGCGTTGCGCCGGATCTCACCATCACCCGAGGAGTCGACGCCCAGTTCTAGCTTGGCAGTGCCCGACGAATTATCAATGGTGATGAGCCCAGAGTTGGCCTGCCCCAAGTCATTGATGGATTCTAATCGAATGACTTCTGTGCCTGTAGGATTGTCGATGCCGAAGGAAGAACCTGTGGAGCCTACACCCATTCCCATACGAGTGTTGCCGCTTGAGTCTCGAAGCTCTATGAGCCCCGCGTTTGTAAAGGAATTCTCACCAATTTCTAGGGTGTTGCTCCCGGTGCTGTTGAAGAATTTGATCTTGGGGTAGGTCGTGACGTCTAGGGTGATTTCGTCGTTGCCGTCCTTGATGTCGACGTTTCCGTTGATGATCTTGACTTCTGCGTTGGTGGAAGTGTTTAGTTGACGGAAACCACTGGTCCCGTCGATGGTCATCTGGTTTAACCCGGACGTAAGGGAGTAGGTCCCTGCCGAGACGTTCACGGCAGACATGGTTCCTGCCGAGATTTGGGTCGCCGCGATGTTACTAGCGAGGATGACCCCGGCCGCCAACGTACCGGCGCTGATCTGGGTGGCCGCAATGTTGCTCGCCAGAATCACTCCCGCCCCCAACGTCCCCGCATTGATCTGCGTGGCGGCGATGTTCTCGCTGAGGATGACGCCCGCGGCCAGCGTCCCGGCGGTGATCTTCGAAGCTTGTAGGTCCGCAATCTTGGCCGACTGGATGGTAGCGTTGGCAATGTCGGCGTTGGTCACCACGATGGGGTCGGTGGTGCGGTCCAGCTTGGCGTCCCCCACCGCGCCGTCCGCCAGCTCGGTGGAAGTAATCGACCCGGGACCCACGGCCGGTTCCTTGACGATGGGCAGCGTGATGGTCGGACCGCTGGAGGGATCAATCCGCCGGCCGTCCTTCATGCGCGGCACGAGGTACAGCACCGCGGTGACGTCGGCGTCGGCCGTGACCTGTACCGATGCGGGCGACTTGGTGACCTCCCGCAGAAAGACGGGCTCCTCCACCCCTTCGGTGATCCCACTGACCCACAGTTCGTAGGCCGCCACGTTCGGGTCGCGCGGCTGCTGCCACGACAGGATCGCGTGCGTCACCAGTATGTCCTGCGTCTGGGACAGCACCTGGAAGTTCTGGGCCTGGGGGACGTTCAGCTCCTTGCGCTGGAACGGGGCGATCTGCTGAAACCGGGCCTCGGGCTCGCGCTCCCTTTGGGCCTCCTCCAGGGCCGCGGTACGCCGCTCCAGAGGCTCCACCCAACGCTGAAAGAACAACTGCTCCTCGTTGGTCAGGAGGGACAGATCGCGCGGCTGCTGGTTGGAGAAGATGCTCATGGTGCGGTCAAGATCTCCCTACCACCGTCTCCGCAGTAATGCTTCCCGGCGAACCAGCGCACCGCGGCGTAAACGTACTGCCGGCGGAACCAGCCCATGCCGTCCATCTTGCAGAAGCGGACAAGTTCTCTGTCCGCCACCTTTCGCCAAACTTCCGACAGCAAACCCTCGCGTCCCAGTTGATACAGCGCGTCGTGGACCAAGGCCCCTTGCATGAATGAGGGGGTGTCGATGGTGGGACCGCTGGGCCCATCCCAAGCGTATCCCTTTTTGACCAGCAAGATCCCGTCGACGCCCAGCCAGATCCAATCGGTAACGATGTTCTCCACGGGGTAGACGTTGGTGACGAACGCCTTGTCCTTGACCAGTTGGTACTTGTAGCCCTTCTTGTAATGGATCATGGCGCTACCCCACCGTGGTCGGGTCGTACATCAGGGCCAGCTTCTGGATCTCGAACGCGTTCGTGTCGGTCTGGCTGGTGATGCGTAGCTGCGCCCTCGCCGCACGCTTGTTCACCGCGCCCCACAGGGAGTTGTACCCGGCGGACTGGGCGCGATACGGCGGGGGCTCCAGCGTGGGAGTGGTCCACGCGCCGGTGTCGGCATCCAAGCGGTACTCCAGCGTGGGGTCGGTGTCGCCGCCGAACGCGGTCCTCTCGGCCACCACGTACATCAGCCGCGGGGTGACGGCGGGCTGAGTGCGGAGGTTGACCTGGTTGCCGGCCGACACGCGGGACAGGTTCAAGACCGCCTGGGACTGCCACCCGGAGGCCGCCGCTTGTAGGTCGTCCTCGCTGCTTGTGAGGTCCAGCGCCCCAACCCGCGCCTGCGAGCCGTCCCACGTCGCCACCAAGAACTGCGAGTCCTCGGTGTTTTCGGTCGGGACCCCAGGGGCCACAGCGCTGACGTCCAACGCCCACGGGGTGTTCCAAGCCTTGCGCGTAAGATCATACACATGGATGCGACTGTTCCCGGGGGTGTCGCGGTCAATGGTGGTGATCGTGAGCCAGTCGTGCTCGTCCTGGAAGTGGAACCGCACGTCCACCTCGTCGCACGTAGACAGCTCGCCTGCCAGCTCGGCGTGGATCGGGTCGCTTAGGTACGGCCGCACCACGGTCCCGCCTTGGACCACCGCCAGTCTCCCCTCTTGGGTCAACCACGCGGCGACGTTCTCGCTAGAGTCCCCCGCCAACTGAAAACGAGACGCCCCCAGTTGTTTGCTCACGGTGCGGACGAAGAAGTTTGAACGATTGGTGCCTTCCACCCTTACCGTCAAGGTGTCGGTGACGACGTACAGGCCGTCCGATGTGGAGAGGACTTGGCGGACCTTGTCTCGGAACTTGATGAAGTTCCCCGATACGGTGTAGTCTTCGGTCGTTCCGCTTGGCCATGATTCGGCCGGCTTCCCGTTGATGACCTCTTCGTCGCCCGAGAAGAACAGCTTGTTGCCGATAGCGTACCAAAGGCGTCCGGCCCATTCTTCGATCCGGGTGGAGGGCGAGACCTGCGTCGTCCCAATCGTGTCGCCTTCCTCGGGGTCCACCGGGGGCGGCGGGTCGTTCGTACTTTCGTCGGGTCCGAAGTTCTCGGCGTTCAGGGCGAAGTCGGTGACGGGGTCGCCGCCGGCCGAGTCGTCGATGTAGGTCTGGACGCCTCCCCCGGGGTTGGCGTTGCGCTCCAGCGCGGTGAAGACGCTGCCCCCGTCGGTGGTGCGCCAGAACTGGATGGACGGGATGTTGGTGATGTCGGCGTCGCCGGTGTAGGTCCAGGCCGGTTTGAGGTTGGTAAAGGAGCCGCTGGAGGAGGCAGTGAGGACGGGCGTCGTGGGGTTCTGTCCCGTGGGCGCGATCAACGGGCTACGACTCGTGACGTGGCCCGTCTTGGTGACGTACGAGTACGCCAGGACCCAGCCGCTGTTGATGACGTAATTTCCCGTGGAGGCAGCCCATCCGCCTTGTGCGGTGGCGTCGGCCCCCGCCGTGGGCCCGGGGTACCCCCACACGGTGGAGCTGTTGTCGGTGCCGTCGAACACCACCGTGCCGTACTTGTCGGCCGCGGCCCCGGGGTAGCCCTTGATGTACGCCAGGCCGTTATACACGACGCACTCGTGCGGCCGGGTGGACTGGTTCAGGTCGCGCACCGCGGTCACGCTGGTCCAAGCCGGGGTGACTGCCCCCAGTCTGATCCAGAACATCTCCCACCACAGGTTGACGGTGTCGTACGCCGACGCAAGCACGTACACCTTGGGCGAGGCTTCCACCGTGCTGTAGATCCACAGGCGGTCCACCCGGTGCGCCGCGGGGAAGGCGTACCCCGTAAAGTCCCCAAACCGGGCCGCGGGCCTACGACGCATCGTGGGCTCGTTGGTGACCCACACGTCCGTCCCCGACACGATCCGGGCCCGGTCCACCAGGGACGCGGAGTAGGGGTCGTACGGCAGATTGGCGTCGAACTCGACGCCGTCGTAGGTGGCGGGTCTAGCCAAGGCTTAGGCTCCCATCTTCGGGCGAGACAAAGAGCTCTCCGTTGTACATGTTGTTCTCCCTCGTGGCGTCGGCCAACGCGTCCTTGTACTCCGCCAGCTTGCCGGAGTAGACCGCCCGTCCTTGTGAAAACTGGACCCCGCCGGCTTCTTGTCTGCCCAGCATGTCCATCACGGTGTATTCCAGACACTTGCGGTAGACGCGGAAGTACCTATCGTCCCAAGGCAACAACGTGGTCCCCCAGTCGTCCACGTCCCACGTCGGGGCGGTCTTCTTGTAGCGCCCTTCGACCTGCCACAGGGGCGCGGTGTAGGCGGTGCTGGGAGCCGGCCACACGCGCCACCGACGCAGCTCGGGGACGTAGCTGACACATTCGGGTGTGGACTCGATCATGCTACGAGGCTTGTCCCGCCCCACGTCCAACTCGAACATGTTCCCCTGGGGGTTCAGCAGCCACGCATCCCGCAGGTAGGCGAAGTCGGTGGGGATCGGGGCGGCAATGGGATTGACGTCGCTCTCGCCGGGGGTGAGGTAGAACGGAGGCACCTCCCCCAGGCTTTCGGGCCACTCGTAGTCGCGCCACATCCGATTGGCCGCCTCATTGATCGCGGCCACGGCGAAGCTCCCGTCCGCTAGGTCCTTGAACCGGGACTGCTTACGGAGGATAACCAGGGCGTCGTTGGGGGTCTTTGTAATGGCCATTCGTTAGGCTCCTTGGGGCTCGCCCGTGTCGAGGCGCAGCGGTTTCTCGACGCGGCGCATGAACTCCAGGTTGGCCATGACTTCGGCGTACTGCCCGGTGTAGGCGGTCTGTCCGTTGGCCCCCACTTGGATCGTGCCCTGATGCACGCCCCCGTTGTCGAAGCGCGACGCCTCGAACAGCACCAATGAATCATATACCCAGTGCCACTCGTCGGGGAAGTCCAGCGTAGCCGCGACCTCGTCGATGGCCTCGGTGATCTGGTTCATGGCCGTGCGGGACAACGGGAGGATCTTCGTGTTCGCGGGCTGTCCGCTGGGCGTGGGGTAGAGACGGACGTTGGTCGCCGAGGTAAGCTCCATGAAGTTCACAGGGCCCTTGGCGCTGTCGTCCGCGGGGAGGTTGTGCGCCGGCCAAATGTGCCGGTCCAGGATGCTGCCGTCGGGGTCTATCAGGTCCCCGCGGAGTAGGTGCATCACGTCCCCGGGATCGGTGACGGCGTAGTCGTCCTGATCCGTAACGAGGGTGATAGCGTCCAGATACCCCACGGTCCAAGACCACGGGGCGAACATGTGCAACCGGTACGCCGCATCGTTGAGGATGCGGAGCTTTATGTCGACGTCGTCAATGGGGAGGTTCCCGACCATGCGCTTGGCATAATCGAGGGCCTGTTTGGGGGTGAAATTGGTGGCCATGGGGAAGCGGAGCGCTCCCCCTTATTCTACCGTGGACCTAGCGTGTCCCTTGGGCCTTGCCGATGGCGTTCAGCGAGGGCCAAAGCGTGGGTTCCCACTCGTCCTGTGGGGCCAGCCGGCCGCACTTGAGGCAGGTAAACACGGTGACGCCGCTGGTCAGTTCCTGGCCCGCCAAGGCCGTGCGTTCGTCCTCCTTGCGGTGGCGGCACATGGACTGGACATGCTCCCGGTATTGGCGTTCTTCACTGATCTGACTCCGCAGGTTCTCGGCCGAAGACTTCTTGCGGTCCTCCAGGGCCTGTTCCTTCTGGAGCTTCTTCAGTTCCCGTAGGACCAAGAGCCGACGAAACTCCTTTTCGTCGTCGGTGCCGGCGTCGCTGGGGGCGTCTAGGATCGCCGCCGATGGGTTGGCCCCCAAGACCAAGGGGTCGATGTCCTGCTTGGGATCGACCGGGGTGTCTGCCTGCTTCTGCCTCGTTGCCATGTGTAACTCCTTTGTTTACAGCGCCGTGCGCCGCTCATTCAACATACCATGCCACGACGCTCGTTGCTGAGACGAGCCGTGGTCCTTTACGAAGGCCTCGACCTGCGGGACCGTCACCAGGTGTCGACGCAGAAGAATGGCCAGGACCTCGCGCCACCCGCGGGCCCCCACGTTCCACGGGACGTCGGTCGACTTGACGGTGTAGTCAGGGTCGACGTAGCCCTCGTTCTGGGGCTGGTCCACCGCCTTGCGGGTCATGATGGTCCACTCGGGCATTTGGCGGTTGATGGCGCAGACCTGGTGAGTTTGCTGCCCGCCCCAACGGCCTGTCACCGGGTCCTGGACCCAGGGCGGCTCTTCCTTCACCTGGTAGATGTTGGCGATGTTGTCCTTCCACGGGTGGGGAAGGACGCGAAGCTGGGGCGCGACCCGAATCAGCCACTCCTCTAACTTGCGCCAATTCAAGGGGTTGCCGCGCTGGCGCTCGGCGTTCGCGACGCTGGTCTCGTCGTTTTCCACGTAGTGGGCGTGGACCAGCTCGCGGTCGCAGTAGGCCTTGACCCTCTGGTCGTAGGCTTCGAGCTGCTGAACCCGGGAGTCCCTCTCCAGGAACTCGGTGTCTTGTACGCCGAGGTTGCGGCGCATTTGCTTGGTGGCGCTCATTACGAAATCCAGTACACCGCCACGAGGGTCTCATCCGACGCCGGCGCAGGGGCCGCGGCCGTGAACGTAATCGTGGTCCCGCTTAGGGTGTAGTCCTTGCTGGCCCCTTCTTCCTGTTTCAACCCGCCACGCCACAGCCCAAGCCACGACAACGGAGCCTGGCTGATGGTGAAGGTCTTGTTGACGCCGTCCTTGGTGCCCGAAGGCTCCTCTTGCACCGGGAAGGTGGGCGTCTCCAGCAGCGTGTCTAGCAGCGGGGCCAACAGGCCCGAGCCGTCCAACGCGGTGGGGGCCGAGATGGCCGCCAAGCTGGGCGGGGTCAAAGTATACTCGTCGACGTTGATGTCGTGGAGGTTGCCCTCCGCGATCTTGACTCCAGAGGCGTCATACCAAAAGTCGACCCAGCGCGTGTTAGATCGTGTCGTTCTGGTGCAGCCGCACCGCATCGGAAACGACGCCGGCGTCGATGGGGACCTTGACGCGGACTGGGATTCGCAGCGACCCGCTGTCCTCCAGGAACGCCGCGGCATACCCGTTGGGCAACGCCAGGAACATCACGAGGTAGCCGTCGAAGGGTTCGGAGTCGGTCCAGGCCACGTCCGCGGCCGTTACGAGCTTGGCTTCTTGAATCGTTGGCATCAGTTTCCTCTATGGTCGTCGTCGCCCATGTTCCACCACAGGAACAGCAGAATCCCCATCCACGTAAATACCCAAAGCTCCATCATTCCGGGGGCACTCGGGGCTGGTTCTTGTGACGCTTGCCCTTGGGGTCCATGGTCGTCGCCGTCGTCCGAAGCCACGTCGCCAAAAGGTCCCTCATCCCAGTCGAGATGGCGATGACTCCAGGATTGTCCGGGTCTTCTTTCCACTTCTCTATTGTATCGGCGATGAAGTCGAGTTGAAGGGCCCCCCGCTTTCTCCGATCGCCGGAAGAGAGCCACTCGGGGAGCTTGCCGCCCAGGGCCAATGCCAGTCCTTGCCACATAAAAAGAACCTCCTGAGTACATTGTACCCAGGAGGTGTGAGGAGGTAGTTGAGTGGAGAGAAAGGTTCTGCTTATGAGTCCTTGCTCGTCCCGGTGATGGTCTGCTTCAGCTCGGCGTGGGCCCCGGTGGAGTTGATCCCGCCCTCGAAGTAGACGGGTTCGTTGAAGTTGAACACCACGGTGTCGTTGGCGGCCACGAGGTCGTGGACGATGGTATTGGGGGATGTTGCCTTGTCGAGGATGACCACCTGGCGAGCTGTCCCGCCCGTGTTTGCCAGGACGATGGTCTGCACCCAGCAATCAACGGCGATGAGATCGGTCGGGGTGGCGGGGGCAGCCTTAAGTTGTAGCTGCTTGGGTCCTACGCGGGTGCTGGGCATGTTTCTATTCTACCTCGCCCCACCCCACCCAAGGCGGGGACCGGGAGGAGGAGGCCCGGTCCCCTTGGGCGAGGGAGGCAGGAGGGTTAAGCGGCCGGATCGAAGTCTTGCTTGCGCGTGAATTCGAGGAAAACGGCCACATCGCTGGGATCTGCGCCTAAGGTCCCGGCTTCGGAGATGGTCACGAACGCCGCGTCGTACGACGCGAAGTCCTTGGAACCATCGGTCTTGATGACGGCCGGGGTGATGCCCGTACCCGCCGTGGCTGTGGTCTTGCGTCCCGTGCCGGCTGTGTCAAGCAAGGCCGGGTTGGTCGTGAGGGCGGAGGTTCCGCCGTCGGTGTTTTTCTCCACCGTGGCGGTGAACGAAACACCCGTGGTGTGCGTGGTGTTGACGCCCGTGGTAAGGACGACGTCGGTCAGTTCCCAGCCGTTCGTGGCGGCGGGAAGGACGACGATGCCCTCGGTCGAGCCGTTGAGGGTGCCGGCAAGGGCGACGGTGGCGAAGAACTTGTCGTTCTGTCGACCACCCTTGTCGTTAGTGATAACTGTTGCGTAGCCTGCGGCCATGGTTCATTTCTCCTTTACGTCGAGATGATCGAGGACTCGGCGTCGATGTACTTGAGACGTACGTTGGTGTCGAGGGCCTTGGCCACGAAAGTGAAGTTGTAGGACGCCCAGGCGCGAATCACGCCTTCCGGGTCGGCCTTGTCGGTGCCCGAGGAGTTGGACACGTTGATGCGGAACTGCTGCGTCTTGGGGTCCATGACACGCGCCGGGCCACGGCCCGCGAGGTCGATGATGCCCAGACCCTGGTTGGCCGCGAAGTAGATGCGATGCAAGTCGGGGGTCACGTCCGTCACGGTGACGTTGGTCGACTCGTGGACGCTGACCGAGTGCTTCGTCATCACGAAGCCACGATCCTCACGCGAGTTGAGCCGGTCCGCGCCCTGGGTCGAGGGGTCGCCCTTGACCAGATCGATGAACCCGCCGGCGGCCGGATCGTTCACCAGGTCGAAGGTGACGTACGGGTGCGCGATGCAGGGGAAGACGCCGTTGCTCATGGGCTGCGCGTCGACGCCCTGGAACCGAGTCGCGACGTTCGCCAGGTCCTTCACGGAGAAGTACGAGTCCAGCAAGGACAAGCTACCCGCCGCGGAGTTGACCTCGGCCTTGATGATGTCGTCGGTCGACAGGGCCGCGCGGTATGACAGCTCGGTGACACCATTAGCGACCGAGGGGTCAATCGCGGTGTCGACAAGCAGGTCGGAGAACGTCAAGAAGTCGGTGTACTGGGCGACGGTCGCCGAAACGGTGGTCGTGCCAAGCTCCAAGCCGGTGCCGACCGCGCCTTCGGGCGACTTGGCCGTGGTGTTCGCGCCGAACTTGTTGTAACGGTACATCTGGACCGTCTTGCCGTTGTTCAGCGGGATAGGACGAACCGAGGGATCGGCCAACATGGAGAAGATGGTCTTCTTGCGGAGGACGTCCAGGCCCGTGCGTTCGTAGTACACGGTGGCAAGGTGGTTGAAGCCACTGTTGCCCGTGGTGTTCGTTGCAGGAGTGTAAGCCATTTAGTAGATTCCTTGCGGCGTCCGCCGCTGGAAGCAGTATAGCATATTCAGACCCGAAACTCCGAAATTGTAATAGTGCCCCGACGACAAAGAAAAAGGAGGACCCCGAAAGGCCCTCCTGGATGGGGATCACCCCCTTTCTCCGTTTGCGCCGGAGCCCTACTAACGCTGCCCCTGCTCCATCTTGGCGATCAGTTGCTCGATTTCGTTGGGGCTTAAGTTCTCTGTTTTCTGTCGGATGGTGTCAAGACCCGGGTCCGAGTAGCTGCCCGGCTGTCCGCCCGCATCGACCGGCGGGGGGCTCCAGGGTTGGGGCGGGGCCGTCTGTCGGGTAGGTTGTGCCACCGCGGGCGGAGTCTGCTGCTGGTTGCCTGCTCCTTGGGCCTTGGCCAGCGCAATGGCGTCCTTCATTGACGCAACGCGCCTCTCTTCAACCATTCGCTGGGCCTGGGACAGCACCGCGGGGTCCTCGCCCTGGAACTGAAGTCCGTCCAGCTCCTTGCGCAGGTTGAGGACGTATTGCTCAATGTTACGCAGACCGTCGCCCAGGGTGACGCCCTTAGGCATCCCGTGGAAGGTCTCGTCGAACTGGGCCACCGCCGCCTTGTCTCCCTTGGCCAGGTTGACGGCCCACGACTCTACGTCGAAGCTGGGGGCCTGTTGCTGCCCGGGGCGAGGGGCATCCGGCTGCGTCGCCTGCAACGAACGGATCTGCGCCACCTGCTCGGGCGTGCCGGTGAAGGACTGGCCGTTGGGAAGGGTGATGGTTTCTTGCTGCGGGGCTTGTTGGGTCTGTTGCGTCCCACCGTCGCCTTGTTGGGACAACTCGCTGGCGAGTTTGTCAAAATCATTCTGTTCCATTGGGATCTCCTGCTGCCTTTTCCGCTTCCAGGGCCTCCGCCATCTCTTGTGGCAGGTGCCTCAACTCTCTGAGCATATCATCGGACTGGACCCACGCTATGGCCCGGACCGCGATTTCGTCGATGTCTTGGTCGGTGCGAACGGCTTGGCGCAACCTGCTGAGGGCCGGCCCCGTAACCTTATGGGCCACGTGCTCCACAAGCTCGCCGAATCCTGAGAACTGCGAAATGTCGGCGATGCGCTGTATCCTATTCAGCTCCGGGTTGGGATCACTTGGAGTCATCCTTGTTGTCTCCTCCTGCCTGTTGTCCCTTCAGTGACGACACGATGCGCCCCGCTGAGGTTTCCTCCGCCACTTCTTTCTTGGCCTCGGCGTCGATCTGGGCTTCGGCCAGCTTGGTCTGGCTTGACATCTGGGCGATACCCTGGCGCGTCTGAAGCTCAAGCTGTTTCATCTGAAGCTCGGCCGCCACGTCGGGCGACGGCTGGTTGCGCGCCTGCTGTTCCTGCTGCGTGAAGGGCCGCACCAGTTGGTACTGGGTGCCGGTGCCCACCGCGTCGTTGAACATGCGGACGTACTCATCCGTGTCGATGGTCTTGCCGGTCGTGGCCAGCATCTGCTGGAACGGAGCCGAGAGCATCACTTGATTGGTCTGGGCCAACATCTGCTGCAACTGGATGCGCGACGTCAAGGACTGGGCCGCGGTCAGCTTGAAACGAACGAACGAGCCCGCTTGGGCCCGAGGTACCTGGATGTTCTCGCCGTTGGGACCGCGGCCGATGGACGACTGCTGGGTGCCAAAACGGCTGATGATACTCTGGGCCTTGTAGAGCAATGGCAGAAGGAAGTAATCCTCAAAGTTCTCGATGGGAGTACGAAGTCGTTGACCCACGGCACCCATTTGGGCTTGAACCCCCGTCGCCGTGCGGTTCGCGTTGGACGGAGTCGGTGTGCCGGATTGGACAGTCTGGTTTACCCCTAGACGACGCTCTGCTCGACTCTCGGCAAGTTGTGATTCCTGAAAAGCCTGCTGCGTAGCCCCCTGCGGGAACAGCACAGCAATCTTGGTTGGGTCGACGCCGGCCGACATGGTGCTACCCGGACCCCACTGTAGCTCGCTACGATTGTTGCTCTGGAGGTCGTCGCGGGTGAAGATCCGCGGGGGGTGCAGGTTCAACGACAGCTCATCGATGCGGGCGTTCACAAGGCCCTGGACAAGCATCTGTTCGCCCTCGACGGCATCAGGGACGCTGAGGCCCCAGGGCTCGTTCAGGACGGTGTACAGCGGGGCCCAGGCGCACGGGATGAACCCAAACGGGTTCTCGGTGTTGAGGGCCACCCAGTTGCGCCCCAAGACCCAGATGAGTCGGTCGCGCGACCAAAAGCGCAGCACCTCGACCTTGTGGCTCGCGGGATTGGGAAGGGAGCGATCGGCCTGGGGGTCGGAGTCGCGCGTCCGCATCGAGTCGCGCAGGACGTTGTCGGAGGACGCCCCGGGGGAGGACTTGGCCAGGCCATACAGAATCGACTTGTCGGGGATGTTGAAACGATCGCGACTGCGGAGGTTGTCCAGCTCCTCGATGGTCATCATGTCTCGGATGACGACGCCGGCGGAGTGGTCCAGGTACGGGTCCTGTAGGTCGGGGTCGGGGTAGAAGTCCTTCAGTGCAACGCGGCGAAACGTAAGACGCTGCCTCTGGGGGTCCCAGCCAAGTTCGGCGGCGCAGTTCCCGTGTTGCAAGAACTCCTTCAGGGACTGCTTCATCTTCACCTTGGTGGAGGTAAAGTCCTTGGGGTCGAAGTCTTCCAGGTGGGCAGCCAACGCAGCCCGGGCCATCCACGCGTCCTGGGGGCTGGAGCGCTCGGTGGACTCGACTCCGAACCAGTACGGGCGCTTCTCGAAGATTTCGCCGGCCATGATGGCGTACATCGACTCCACCTGGTCGAAAGCCAGGGGGATGCCAATGGCACTACGGGGCTTGCCGTTGGGCCAGTTGCGCTTGGGGACGTAGCCGGTGTAGAGCTTGTCGTTGTCGGACCAGCGCTTCTCCTGGGTCTTGCGGCGCTGCGACGATTCGTAACGCGCAAACGTTTTGGTTACAAGGGCGTAGGCCTCAGCATCGTCCACGGGGTTGGACCCCATGATCCAGTCTTGGATGTGCTGAAGGTCGACCTCTGGCGGATGGTCTGGTTGGTTGAACTGAGGCACGACGCTGGTCCTATTTTACAGTGAAGTTGATACCCTTTAGCCCGCTTGGGCGGGGCCTTTGGGCTGAAATTCGATGTGGATGTGGGTGGCCTCCAGCACGACGTCGTACTCCGCACCCAACCGCTCCTGTAACTCTTGCTTCACGCGGTCCTGCTGCTCCAGGGTCAACTCACGTGTGCGGAAGTCCAGGGCCTGCCCGACGTAGTGCAACGAGCCGTGGGAATGCTTGCCGTCCGTTCCCGATGTGATAACGCACTCGACCTGCCGCGGGGCGAACACTTGCTTGGCCACGACAAGGGCCAGGACCAATTCGGGTCGCAGCCCGCGGACGCTCACGCCGGGTTTGATTCGGATCATTCGGGGTACACTCCTCGGCTACGGCCGTTTGTTCTCTGCAACTTATCGGCAGAGGCCACCGCAATGACCGCCACCGCCAGGTCCCGGCCTGTGGTCTCGCACACGGTCAGAAAGGGCTCCATGTCGCCGGACCAGATCGACGCGGCCCCGAATAGGAGCATGATGCCCCCGAACAACGAGGCCAGCATCCATGCGACCCAGCGCGTCGAGGACTCTTCATGGTGTTCGGTTTGCATCATAACGAACCCAAGGACGAACTGTTGTCGTCCACCGTCTGGGGGTAAATCTTATCGTACTCGTACTGGCGCTCCAGTCTCAGCTTCTGGGCGCGCTCCATCACCTGCTTGACCGAGGCGCGCTCGGCGTTGGCCCCGAAGATGATGCGCTCCTGGAACTGGTCGGCCAGGGCGTCCAGGAGGTCGTCGTGGGCGCTGGCCGGGAACTCGGCGAACTGGACCTGTAGCTCGTTCTTGACGTTGGTAGGCAGCTCGGTGGAGAACCGCAGGGTGCCGCTTTTGAAGGCGTCCTGCATACCCAGGATGCGCTGGGGCTTGGTGGTCTGGGTGTCGCGCTGCAACCACTTGAAGTTGACCCAGGCCCTGTTCAGGTCGAGGGTGCGCTTCAGGGAGGGGTAGTACCCGCGGTTGAAGGACGACTTCTCGATGCGACAGTCTTGGCAGTTCCACTTTTGGTACAGGCGCAGCAGGTTGCGCGAGATTTCGTCCGGCAGGGCGCGCGACACGTACCCGTCCACGACGTAGAAGCGGCCGTGGCGATCGAGCCCACATACGATCATGGCGGTGAAGTCGGACTGCGCCGTGACGGTCTCGGCGGTGTCGACACTGAGGTGGAACGACGTGAAGTTGACGTGGCGCAGCTCCTTGGGGGAGATCCACGAGATTTTGTCCACCGGGAAGGGTGCGTTGGCCATGGCCATGCGTGGGTCGTTGAGCTGGTTGTTGGCGAACTCCTGAGGGTCCTCGTGCTCCAGGACCTCGTAGTGCTCCAGGGGGAACTGGGAAGGGAAGCGCGACATGCGCTGGCCGTCTTTGTTCAGGGCGAACTCCCAGCGTCGTTCGCGCGGGTGGAACTTTTCCTTGTGTCCCACGGGGGGCTGCTTCTTGAAGCACCCGCGGACGAACATCGAATACACGGCCTTCTTGTCCTCTTCCTCGCGTTGCATCTCGGCCTTGATGGCGGCGTTGTAGACGTCGTCGTAGGCGTAGCACGTACCTTCTAGGTCGACGAAGTGCCGCGGGGATACCAAGAGGTTGAGGAACTGGTGGTAGGAGCGTCGGACCTTGGAGCGCTGGTCCACCGTCTGGCTGTTCTGGTGCTCCACGATGTCGGTGAACTTCATCCAGGCGTAGTGCATCCCCGCGGTGGTGGACGTGATGGACGACGTCGACACGTTGGGGGCGTCCTGGTTGCGCGCCCCACATTCTCGGGGCAGCCACAGGCGGTCCATGCGTTCCTTGGGGTCGATGCCGCAGAACTCGGGGAACAGCTTCTCCAGCTCCGACCCGCCGGGGAAGAACTTATGCTTCATTTCGCGCAGCTTCTCGTTGATGATCTCCTGCTGGGCGTGACACAGGAAGATGGTGCAGGAGGGGAAGTTGAGCAAGACCTGGATGCTGTGCCCGATGACGTTGCCGGTGGTCTTGTACCAGCCGCGGGGGTCCATGTAGATGCGTCGGCGCGGCCACGGAGGGAGAACGTCCGCCGGGTCCTGGGCCCTGGGCTCGTAGACGTAGTTGGAGCCGTTGAAGCGGTCCACGCCTTGGATGCCTCCGCCGAACTGGGCCAGGTGGCGGAACGCAGGGCCGTGGACCTCTTCCTCGAAGCGGTCGTAGCCCAGGATGCGCTTCACCAAGAACATCAGGTCCGTGCGCGCCATCTCACGGCCCTTCTTGATCTTGCTCAGGTAGGCCGCGGCGCGCCTATGGTTTGGGTTCGACCGGGGACCCTGTAGACCCCCGCCTGTGACCTTTTCGTTACCTTTGACCTCCATTCCTGGGCCCTCCACGCCCTAGCCGATCCAGTGCATCAACTCCGAGCCCCCGAACACCACGACGGCAATCGCGCCGACGCGAATCCACAGTTGGTTCTGGCCCTTTCGTAACTCCTCCAGCTCTTTATCCTGGCGCTCCTCCGACTTCTGGAGGGACTCGACGCGTTCGTCAATGCGGCCAAGCGTCACAAGGGCTTCTTGCCACTCTTTTCTGAATTGTTCGTCCATTTCGTTTAGCCACATCGACATTTCTATGGTACCTTTTGCATCGCAGCCTCACGGATTGATCTTCGTGTGGTTGCGCGCCCACGAGAACGGCACCCCGGTACAGTTGGCGCGCCAGCGATAGAACTCGTCGTTCACCAGGTTACTAAACTGGATCGCCAGATCTACCCCGTTGCCGGCGGCGGACTGCTCCTCCGGGTCCGCCTGGATGACCGCCGTCGTATCGTCGTTGGATGTCGTGATCCCGGCGTCGCCGCCTCCGATCGCCTGGATCGTCAGTACGGAGGCTGTGCGCGAAACGATCTCGTAGCGCCCGTTGTTCCCGGCGGTTGTGGCGCTCCAGATCTCGATCTCGCCGCCGACGTAGTAGTGGTCCGTGATCCAGGACCCGCCGTCGTTGCGCGTGATCGTATCGTTGGTCGGATGCGTGTTGCCGGTGAAGTCAACAGCCAGGGAGGCGGTTCCCTCCGGCCCCTCGACTCCGAAGTTGGTCGCCATCAATTGCACGTAGCAGGTACGCGTCGAGCCGGTGGGTACGTTCGTCCGAAATTTCAGCGACGTGGTCGACGGGGCGCTTACCGACCAGACATCGGTCTCTCCGGCAGCGGGCCGCAGCACCCCGAAGGCGTCATAGAACGGGTTGAGCTCCAAGCCCTCCGTCCCTAAACCGATGTCGCCGGGGTTCGAGTAGTCGTTGCCAAGGTTGAGCTCTGCCAAGCGTGCGGAGAGCGTCTCACCGGCCGCGCCCACGCGGGTCTGATTCGTCCACGCCGCGTCGTCATCGGCGGCCATCTCGGTCTCGGTGACCGTCGTGCCGTCCGTGGATGATGTAACCGCGCAGTTCGCCGTCTCGCACCAACCGATCCAGATGTTCTTGTCCATCACGGTTTCGTTGGCCTGGAAGTCGAATGCGTTCGCCCAGTATGCGCCGCCGGTGGTGTGCGAGTTGAGGGTTGGTGTCTGGTCGGTGGTTTGCTGACCGAACCAGTCCATGAATAGTTCTGACGACTTGTTGCGCCACACCAGCGCAATTGTGTCCGTTATGGAGAGGTTGCCGCGCGGCCAATTGGTGAAGATCGGACCGAAGTTTCCGTCGAAGGCATCGGAGGAGTACCACAACGCATGATCCACCTTGATCTGGGCATCGTGGATAATCCCCAAGGAGAATCCAGCACTATCGATATTGGCGTCCGCTCCCGTTTCCTGCCGCTGCTCATACTCCAGGTGAGCGTAGTTGTAGATATTCACCGGCATGTTGGGGTCGCATTGGACATTGTGGTTGTACCAGCACCCCTCGACATAGATGCCGTATGGGTTGTTGCGCAGGAGAATGTTTTTGAGCGCGACCGCCTCCGTACCATCCGGGTCGTTGGAAATGCCCGTTCGGAAGAAGATCGCATAGTTCTCGGCGGTTCAGCTATCGGGTCCGTCCGCTCCCCCCACACAAGCGAATCCGTTAATCAGGACGTTGTTCCCCGACTTGAATTCGAGGCACGGGCCATGACGAGAGGCCGGCGACCCCATGCCGCGGCTGCCGTCGGAACCGTCGTCGAACGCATCGTAGACGTAG